>ENA-OOXJ01000875-OOXJ01000875.1-human-gut-metagenome-genome-assembly--contig:-NODE-875-length-22432-cov-11.030388_pt1 | contig 22432 bp, 20 predicted proteins | sample MGYA00241587_ERZ501343 | MGnify/ENA primary metagenome ERZ501343 (study PRJEB25962, sample SAMEA2042918) | human gut metagenome | biome: human gut; feature: human-associated habitat; material: faeces... | reverse complement strand
CGGGCCCCTCCCTCTAGAGCCGAGGGCGGCTAGTCTTTTCTCCCTGCCGGATATTCCTATGTCAGGCCGCGTACATCTTCCTGCTCCGGCATGTGTGCAGTTATAGATCGTTTATCTAACCGAAGGTTGTGGCGAACCCAAGACGAATAAACGATGCAACCCCTGGTATGGACATACCGATGGCCATGATCTAAACAAGAATGAGTGCTGTCGTTGTCCTCGTCTTGAGAAAATTGCCACATTTTCGGTTAAGGACAGTGCGAAAACACTTTCAAAATGTTATTGTCCGGCAGTATCACTGCAGAACAATACAAAGATAGCGAAATAACCTGAGACAGCACTCATTCAAAGGGATATTGCGAATGAAAATACCGCCTTTCCTCTCCCGTAACGTCGGGGAGGGAACGGGTCAGTAGTGATTCAGTGGGGATGCATGTAGCTGTTTGCGGCCCGAGATAGGAAAACTTTTCTCGGTGATTACTGTAAGATTTGCTACGGACAGTTTGATTCTGGCATTCAAAGCCTCGGACATTGCGTTTGGTCAGGCGGCTGGCGCAACTCTCATCGTAGGAGTTTGGATGTGGTTTAATATCGGCTCGGGCACATGGATAATGGACAAAGGGATTCGGCTGTTGCAGATTCTACGAAGTGTCTGTATCATCACCTGCCGTACTATTACATAAGAAGTCCGGTTCCTTTTTGCCGGTCCATCTTTACATCCTCTTCTTCGACCCAATTCCACGATGCCTTTTAGTTGTGTTGAAAATGCCTGATTTTCATTTCTTTGTGTATCCGAGTGTTTTGCAAGTAAAGCATTTTGCGATCAAAATAGCCTGTTTTCGGCGCACTTTGAATTCTTCTTTTTCGTTAATCTCCTAATTCATAATCAGATGCAGTATAACTAAAAAGCATCGTGGTAATTATTAAGGGCTGCCTGAGATGCCAGGAAGGATGGTCGCACGAAAAACCGTAGGGGAGAGTGCCCCGAAAACGGGCAGAACGGTGCACTCTCCGGCTGGGGAGGGATGGAGAAGGAGAGGGGGCCAGTCAGGTGGTGTGAGTGTGAGGAGGGGTGTGGATCGGGGTGAGGGTTTCCCGGTTGTGTATATAAAATGAATGTACCTCAAATCTCACGACTTGAGGTACACTGCTTAACTTAACCTAAAACTTAACCTATGAAAAAACTATCGCTTAAGGATAGTACAAAGACCGTGCCAAACTCAGTTATTTCCTCCGGCGAAATCGACGGCGTCAATACTGAAGTTGAAAGGCATTGAGCTGCCGGTCCATACGCTGCCTCCGTCCGTAGTGTACAGAATGGACCCGGTCGCTCCGGTCGCTGATTTGACGGAAAGGGCTCCTCTTCTGCCGTCCCGCAGCATGGCGACAGATGTGATGGCTCCTCCTGGAAAGATCTCTTCTGCGGGGCGTATGTCCCTGACGGTGAAAAAGGCATCGGAAGTAAACCAAAGATGGCCTCCGTCGCCTCCTGTCCAGACATGGGTGTCATCGTGGGCATCAATACAGCGCATATCCGTGCCGGCACCTGCAATCTGTACCCAGCTGGCACCGCCGTTGTCGGAACGGATCAGCCCCGTGGTATTGTCTCCCGCCAGATATAGTATCGGACCGGGTGTGACGCAGATGTCTGAGGGGACGAAGCCGGAGTAGACTCCAGAGACGCTTATCAGTTCCCAGTTTCTGCCGCCGTCGGAGGTATGTTCGATGGCGGCGTGTCCGTCCGTAGTCACCCCGCAACACCAGACTTCGTAGCCGTCCATGGTTGCAATGCCTGTATAGTATGCCATTCCGGATGATTCATTGCTGGATGCCCAGGAACTGCCTGAGTCGGTGCTCCGTAGGATGACGCAGGTGTCTGCGGCTGCTGCCCAGACAGTGTCCCCGTCTTTGGATATGACAGATGCTATGGATATGGGAGGCAGTTCACTGATGGAGGCTCCCTGGTTTGTCCAGCTGAGCCCGCCGTCCGCAGTGTGTAGGATTACTGTGGCGCTGTTTGCCGTATCCGCATCTCCTGCAATCCAGCAGACCATGTCGCTGAAAACGCATACGTCGGTCAGGTGTACGCGCGGGACTGATGATGTGTTGCCCTGACGTACCCATGATGTCCCGGCATCGGTAGTATGCAGGATGGTTCCGTATCCGCTGTCTTCTGCGCCTACAGCCCAGCCGGCAGTTATCAGTTCCAGCTCTGCGTTGCAGACAGCTGTGCCGCCGTCTGGGATATACACCTGCTGCATGGTACTGTAGTAGCCGTCCTTTCTGAAGGAGATTCCCTGCAGACCGTCAGGAATGCCGTCATAGACATAAGTGCCTCCTGTCGCTGTGTACACGGCTGAGTCTCCGTAAATCACTGCTACATCTACGATTCCTTCCCCCGTGGAGTATGTTACGCGGCCTTCAAGAGAACCTGATCCGGCTTCCGGTTTACGGCAGCCGGTTATTGAGGCAGACAGCAGCAGAAGCGCTGCAAGTATGGATAATTTCTGGAATTTCATCTTGCGAAAGTAATAAAATTCTGCAGAATTGCGGTACAAAAAAAGGCGGTCCTCTCAGGGCCGCCCTTCTTATTTCTGCCGTACTGCAGGTTTATTCAGCCGCTGCAGTCTCTTCAGCTGTCTCGGTGCCGTCTCCGGCTACCTCTACCTTGAGTTCAGCCTTGATGTCCTTGTAGAACTTCACAGTGACATCATAGATGCCGGCTTCCTTGATGTTGTCCATACCGGCTATGGCCACGTTGCGACGGTCAACCTCCACACCGAGAGCTGCGATGGCTTCGGCGATCTGGATGTTGCCCACGGAACCGAAAATCTTGCCCTTGGAACTCATCTTGGCGGTAACCTTAACGGTGATTCCGTTGATCTTGGCAGCGAGTGCGCTGGCCTCTTCACGGATCTTGGCCTCTTTGTGAGCTCTCTGGCGGATATTCTCGGCGAGTACCTTTTTGGCAGACTCGGTGGCGAGAATAGCCATGCCCTGGGGAATGAGGTAGTTGACAGCGTAGCCGTTCTTTACCTTTACGATATCGTCTTTATGCCCGAGATTGGCGACGTCCTGTTTCAGAATGATTTCCATACACTGTCCTCCTTATTTCAATAAGTCTGTTACGTAAGGGAGCAGGGCGAGATGCCTTGCACGTTTAACTGCCTGGGCCACTTTGCGCTGGAACTTCAGGGAAGTACCGGTGAGACGGCGGGGAAGAATCTTGCCCTGCTCGTTGAGGAATCTCTTGAGGAACTCAGCGTCCTTGTAGTCCACGTATTTGATGTGCGCTTTTTTGAAGCGGCAGTATTTCTTTTTCTTAACCTCTACTGTAGGAGGGTTGAGATATCTGATTTCGTTGTTGATAGCCATGATTTATTCCTCCTTTGTCGTGTTAGCTGCTGTTGCGGATTCTTTTTTGTTGTTGCGTCTGCGCTCGGCGTAGGCGATAGAGTGCTTGTCCATTGCGAAAGTAAGGAAACGGATGATCCTCTCGTCGCGTCTGTACTGTGTCTCGAGCTTGTCGACAAACTGGGAGTCGGCTTTGAACTCAAACAGGTGGTAGAACCCTGTTGTCTTTTTCTGGATGGGGTAGGCCAGTTTCCTGAGGCCCCAGTCCTCCTCGTACACGATCTCTCCTCCTTCGGAGGTGATGAAATCGCGGTACTTGTCTACCGCTTCCTTTATCTGTTCCTCAGATAAAACGGGAGTTGCAATGAAAACGGTTTCGTACTGTTTTAACATCTTGATTATTATTTGATTAGTAATTAAAAAGCCCTTTCCGGTGTCGGAAAGGGCTGCAAATATACGTAGAAGCCGGGAGAAATGCAAATCTAACTCGTTAGAATTGCCTGAATTACTTTACCGGAATGTTTTTGAGCACTTCCTTGATGAAATCCCAGAACTTCCCGACGGTGGGGATGAGAAGCCTCTCGTCCGGAGAGTGGGGGGACATCAGGGTGGGGCCGCAGGAGATCATATCCCAGTGAGGATAGTTGGTGGAGAGGATTCCGCATTCAAGTCCGGCGTGGATGGCCTTTACTTCAGGCTCTTTGCCGTAGAGTGCAGAATAGGTCTGCTTCATGGTCTTGAGGATATCGGAATCCATGTTGGGCTGCCATCCCGAGTATCCGCCGGAGAAGCGTACCTTTGCTCCACCGAGCTCGAGTGCGCTCTGTATGGCATCTCTGAGTGCGTATTTGGCGGAGTCTGTAGAACCTCTCATGAGTGTCTTCACGTTTATCTTCTTGCCTTCGGACTTTACAATGGCGAGGTTGTTGGATGTCTCCACCAGACCAGGCATCACGAGGCTCATGCGGTCCACGTTGCAGGGGCATGCAAGTATTGCTTTCACAACGTTGAGGGCGGTATCTGCGGGGATAATCTTCTTCGCTCCTTTGGTCTCCTCGACGAGGATTTCGATACCGGGATCTATGGGGGCGTATTCGTGTTTGATGTCGGCTGTGGCTGCCTCTATGCATTTGAGGGCTTTGCCGGCTTTCTTTTCGGGCAGGGCAATGACTGCGTGAGCCTCACGGGGTATGGCGTTGCGCATGTTGCCGCCCTCGATGGATACGAGTTCTCCCTTGTAGTCCCTGAGCAGGGGAAGGAGGATGCGTGCCATCAGCTTGTTGGAGTTGGCACGGCCCTCGTTTATTTCCATTCCTGAATGGCCTCCGCGCAGACCTTTTATGATGATGCTGTACTGCTTCATGTCTTTGCTTACGGATTCGGGCTTGTAGCTGAATTCGGCATCGGTGTCCAGACCGCCGGCGCATCCTACGTACAGTTCGCCTTCGGTCTCAGAGTCGAGGTTGATAAGTATGTCACCTTTGAGGATGCCTCCCTTGAGGGCCTTTGCTCCGGTCATGCCGGTCTCTTCATCTATGGTGAAGAGGGCTTCTACAGGACCATGGGCCAGGTCCTTGGACTCGAGAACGGCCATTGCGACTGCACAGCCAAGTCCGTTGTCGGCACCGAGGGTGGTGCCTTTGGCCTTTACCCACTCTCCGTCGATCCATGTCTCTACGGGATCGTTCTCCCAGTCGTGCCGGACATCGTTGTTGTTCTGGGGTACCATGTCAAGGTGGCCCTGCAGGATGACACCCTTGCGGTTCTCCATGCCGGGTGTGGCCGGCTTGCGGATGATGATGTTTCCGACCTCGTCGCGGATGGTCTCCAGACCGAGGCTTTTACCGAAATTTTCCATGAAGTCCACGGCTCTCCACTCCTTTTTCGAGGGGCGGGGAATCCGTGTCAGTGCGTAGAAGTTCTTCCACACGCATTTGGGATCAAGATTGTCAATAGTCATACTGTTAGTATTTTTAGTGGTTGATTATTTTACGAGTACATGGACAGGGAATGTCAGTTCCTGTCCTTTCTGGTAAATGGGCACACGGCTTTTGAGCACCAGGTTCTGTCCGTCTATGATCTTGACGGAGCAGATGGCAGGTACGCGGTAGAAAATATTTCCCCGGAGAGCTGCCTCGTGCTTGGCCCTCTTTTTCTGCGACTCCACTTCAGCGATTATCTGTCCGGACTCGAAGTCGGCTTCCCCGTCCTCCGGTGTGATTTCCACTACGATGGGACGGCCGGATATTTCTTCCGGCGGCATCAGTCCCTGTGTGTCGGAGATACGGAATGCAATGGTCATCTCTTCAGCGGGACCGGCCTGCGGCACGACATCGAAGTTCATTTTCTGTACAGAAGTGCCGACAGTCCCTGTAAACAGGCTCATGTATTCCTCTTCGAGCCGTCCGATCTCTTCTACGGCAGCCCTGAGAGCGTCACCGCTGAAAGTCGCGTCAGTGTTGCCGGTGATGATGTTGATTCTCTGCTGGCGGAGGGAAAGTATCATCGAAGCTGCCTCCTGGGCCTTTTTTTCAGGGCTTTTCTCGACTACCTGGCTCTGGCGTACGGCGACTCTGTCGTATCCGCCCTTGTCGTTGCGCACTGTGCGGTACAGTGTGGTCTCTGTGGAGGTCAGGTTTTCAGTAGCCTCCGAAGCCAGTACTGAGGCGTCGGGAGCCATGGAGGGGAATCTCCATGTGTTTTCCATTCCTTTATTCTCGTCAGAGAGCAGAAGCAGACCCTGTGAAGACAGTCTGAAGAAGGATGCCGGGGATGCCTCGCCGAGGAATCCGTCCAGGTTGACGATGTAGCTGCAGCTACGGTCCGCCTCCAGGTACGGGCTCATTTTTATGTTGCTGAGAGTGTATTTGGTAGAGGCTTCCTGAGGGACGTCTATGCCGAGATACTTCTTTGCCCACTGGCAGTAGGGACCAGGGGTGTAGGTCTCGCATACGGCTTCTACGGTCAGGTGCAGGGATGTGGAGGGAAGGGAGTAGATGACGACTCCGTCGGGAGGGGTCTGTCCCGGTTCGATTCTGTTGACATTCTGTCCCGCGGCGTTGAGGGACAGGGCTCCTGCAAGTGTCAGGGCAAGGATCACTCTAAGTTTCATACTATTCTCGTTTTCCATCTTTTATGGCTCCATAGCCATGTTGGCTTGTTTTCGTTTATATCTTTCTCGAGCAGTCTTGCGAATTCGGAGGTTACGTATCCGCTGCTGCATTCGGAGGCATTTTCGGTAATCAGTTCGAAATGGGCTTCATTGTTTCCCCTGCCGTGCCTTATCAGCCCGCAGTAGAGGACCGGCATCCCCATTTTGGCCGCGATGGTCTCAGGTCCCTCTATCATGTAGGTTTTCTGATTCAGAAAATCGGCCACGAACCTGCTGGTATTGATATGCGGGTTCTGGTCGCAGATGAAAAAGAAAGCCTCGCGTCCTTCCCTGTTCTTGACAATATGGCGGATAATGTTGTGGGATTCGATGATGGAGCATGCTCCGTGTCTGGTCCTGATCCGCGATATCACCTTTTCAGCTGTCTTGCTGGAGGGCCTTTTGTAGACGTAAACGAAGTTTTTGTTATCAAGATTTATGCCGTAGTGTGTCCTCAGATCCGGCAACCCCGTGAAAATCTCCCAGTTGCCTAAGTGACCCACCATGACGACCGCATTGCGGTTCAGGTCCATGGCCCTGTTGAGCGCTTCCTGTCCCCGTATGCTGACCTGTCTGCCGATCTTGTCGGTGGAGGCGCTCAGGCTCCACACCGATTCCACGATGACATCTGCAAGGTGTCTGTAGAAATCCCGGACCGTGGCGTCGATCCCGTCATAGCTCATTTCGGGGAAAGATCTGGATATGTTGGTCACTACAGTCGACATCCTGTAGTGGAGGACTCTGTGCAGCATCCATGCGATGAGGCCCGAGAAAGCGTAGTGTACTTTCAGGGGCAGTAGCGAAAGCGCATATAGAAAAAAAAGGACTACTCTGTACATGTTCGGTTATACATCCTACAAAGTTATCTTTTTTGCGTGAAAAAACAAATGCCGCGGAGGTTATTGTTGCCCCCCGGCCGCATAGAGATCGAGTTCCGGCCAGTCATTCACTCTGGAAGAGGCAGTCCTGTACATCCTGTCTATGTAGCGTGTGAATTTAGAGCCTTTCCATGAGCTGGTGTTGGTCACAAACATCCAGATATAGCCGTTTCTCTGCTTCTTTACAAGAGCGCTGGTCCCCGCCAGCGTACCTGTCCTGGACCAGTCGGCTCCGTTGCCGGCCCTGACCCATCCTATGGGACGGTAGGGATCGGAGGGGTCGGCGGTCATCCGCTGCACGCTTTCCGCGGATATCACGTCCGGAATGACGGGGTCCCCGTCGATGGAGGCTACGAAGCGGACAAATTCGGATGGGGAGGCCACCCATGCTCCGGCTCCGAGAAGACCTTCGATGTTGCTGCCTCCGTAACGGCGGTAGAGCGTATCTGCGCTGTTGTCGAATGCGGGAACCGGTTCTGCATCGTGTGTCTCGTAGTAGCGTACCTCGTTGGGGTATTTTTCCTCATACAGATTGTGGGCAAGATGCATGTCGTAGCAGCCTGCAGGATGGAGGATGTTCTCCTGGCAGTATTCTTCGTATTCCATGCCGCTGCATACTTCTACGATTTTGGTGAGGATCAGGTATCCTAAGTTGGAGTACCTGAATCCTTGCCCTGGAGTATAGCCGAGCCTTTCTCCGAGTGCGTATTCTATCACCCTGTCCATATCCGGAACCGAGTCAAGGTCCTCCCATATCATGATCTCCCTGGTGGTGAACAGCGGATCTCCCTTGTGCATGGTGAAGCCCGCCTCATGTCTCAGAAGCTGGTTGACGGTGATGTCCTTGACGCGTTTGTCGCGTATGTCGCTGAACTGTCCGCAGTCTAAAATGCCGCCTTCGCCGAATACCCTGTCGTCCAGACTCAGTACCCTGCGCTCGCATAGCTGCATGATGGCGGTGGCTGTTATGAGTTTGGACAGGGATGCGATGCGCATGATGTTGCCCGGGGACATCCGTTCCCCGTTTTCCTCATCGGCCCAGCCGTATCCTTTGGCATAGACAAGACAGCCGTCCTTCATGACAGCGAGGCTGCCGCCCTTGATTTCCCATCTCCGCATGAATTTCTCGATGTAGCCGTCCAGGGCGTCGGCGGAGCCGCTTATGTCGTTGGAAAGAAACTCATTGATTGAAACGTACCCGATACTTTCCCCGTCGCTGCCGCCGTGGACATCAAGCATGCTGTCCCGGCTGCTGTCACCGTTGTTGCGGCTCAGCAGCGATACGGATATTACGGCCAGCACCGTGGCCGCCAGTATGGTTTTCCAGTGACGTCTCATTTAAAGGTCTTGCAGCACAGAAGAAAATCGTCGGCTACTGCATGGTTGTCTCCGTCTGCCGTTCTCGAGAGGTAGTATGTGCGCATCGGTGCGGCTGCCCCGTTGACGGCAACAGTGGCGAAAACAGTAATGTCGTAATTTTCCAGTGGAACATCAGTGACGGCGATATCGGCTGTGCGGTCGGCAATCATGGCCGCAGCTTCATCCCTGCCTCTCTCCAGAATGGAGATTTCCGTTCCGGGATAAATGCGGGTATAGTATTCTGTCAGGGGCCTGAGTATGAACTTCGCCGCATCGGATACTGCCGCTATCACAAGGGCTTTGCGCTCATCGCGCCTGACCGGTACCAGCTCCCTGTCTGCACAGCGGTATAGATTGAGTATTTTTTCAGCGTAGTCAAACAGAATCTTTCCTTTATGGGTAAGTACAGATTCACGTCGGCTTCTGTAGAACAGGATGTCTCCAATGGCACCCTCAAGTTCGGAAATGTGATTGCTGACGGCCGGCTGTGTGATTCCGAGCTCCTTTGCTGCAGCGGTGAAGCTCCCCTTTATTGCCACGGTGTAGAATACTTTTAGTCTGTAGTCGCAGATCATAGCTATTTGGTTTTAGTAGGTTTTCATGTCTGTCGGATTTACTGTATGACCACTGCCTCTCTCCATGCCGTCCTCTCATCTGCAGGAATGTTGAAAATCCATTCAAGCACTGATTCGAATGTGATTTCATCCTCGAGGAAAGGAATGTCCCTCTTTGTGGCGACGGCAATCAGATTGATTGTCTCGAATTCCCTGGTTCTGTCAATTCTTTCCATCAGGTACTGTATGCGGTCGTCGAGCGGAAATACGTACCCGTTCTCCTTGATGAAAATCCGCTTTTTCTCGTAGCTGCTTGGGAATATGACCGAACCTCCGTTCCTGTCGAACCAGAAAATGTGCAGGTAGGCATCGTGTCCGTAAATTGTGGCCTTGAAACCGAGTGCGCTGCCCTCACTGTATATGCCGTCCACCCCGTCGATGTCGAGTATGAACGTGGGGTCCGGCTCTTTTCCGCTGCGGACATCAGCGTCGATGGTCGCAACGGCGTAGCGTCTGCCGTTTTCGGTCTCTTCTGAATATTCGACCCTGCGTACACTGACGAGTCCGTCCATCTGCAGTGTGGTCATGCGTGAGAGAACCTGGTTGAATCCGGAGCCGTCATCCTCGCTGATGAGTCCGGTTACCGTCCAGAGTCTTTCCGGTATGCCCGCTGAGCGCAGGGCCTCGGTCTTGGCAGCCTGAAGTGCTTTCTGCTCGGCTTCTTCCTGTGTGATATGTCTGGAAATCTCGCACCTGCCGACTATGTCCCGGACTCTGTGTGTCCGGTCTCCGGCCCGGGCCTCCGGGAAAATTCCTGTCGATGACAGAACAAGGGTCAGGAATAACAGTCTAAGGTAGTACATAATTGCCAGAAATGAGTTACAAAAATGGCAATTATTTGCGAGAAAACAAAATGGTTTCTATAGTTTGCCTATGGATTTCAGGTATTTGGTGAGTGAGAGCCTGTAGTCGGCAACGGCGTTTATCCATTCGCTGCTGCATTTGCTCCACTGTGTCTGCGCTTCCAGGACGTTGACGAGGGTCTCCATACCTGTCTCATACTGGTCGCGGCATACCTTGAGATTAGTCTCGGCGCTTTCGAGAGATGTTTTTGCCATCTGCGCCTGCAGAGCCGCCTCAGTGACAGCATAGCGGCACTTTGTCATTTCGAGTTCCATCAGCTCTGAAAGCTGTTCCAGCTCTGTACGGGCCATTTCATGCTCCTTTTTTGCGGACTGCACCTTGAACCATCCTTCGCCCCATGCAAAAATAGGCACTTTAAGAGTGGCCATCACTGTAAATCCGGCCTGGTTGAGCAGTGTCTCATCCTGCAGTTTCAGTCCGTAAGAGTATCCGTAGCTTGCCATGACTCCGAGCTGGGGAAGGAAGTCGGAGCGGACGAAGTCCACATTCCTGCGTTTGAGCTCTGCCTGCTGTTCCAGCAGACGGTAATCCGGTCTGTTCTCGATGGAGTCGGTTTCGTACAGGAGGCTCTCAGGAGGGATAATCCCTGTGCTGTCCAGGTCAAAACCGCTCTGGTCCACTTCTATATTCGTGGTAAGGGGCAGGCCGAGGACATGGCACAGATTCATCATTGCCAGCCTCTGCCCGTTCCTGGCTTTTGCCAGCGAAAGGGCAGCATTGTTGCGCTGGACTTCTACCTTGACCAGATCCGTGGAAGTGGCCATTCCGACTTCAATGGCGTTGCTCACGAAGTTGTACATGCTGTCCACGGTAGCGCAGAAGCTCTCGGCTGTTTCAAGCAGTCTGCAAGTCTTGACGTACAGCCAGTAGGCTTCATCCACCGAGACAATGACCTCTGAGGCCTTGAGTTCCGAGTTGAGCCCGGCCATCCTGGTCCCTATGTCGGCCATCCGGTAGCCTGCGACTATCTTGCCTCCCATGAATACCGGCTGTGTGACAGACACTCCTGCGGTGAATGTATTTGCCAGGTCTATGCTGAGGGTCATCGGGGGAATGACGGCGTACTGGTTGAAAACCGGTATCCCGTTGTTGTAAACGATGTTGCCTGATGCGTCCTTCATCAGATCGGGCACCAGGTTGCCGTAGACATTCTTGTAGACGGGCAGGGCACCTCCGGTGAAGTCATAGTCGAAGGTGTTGGATGTCCACAGGTACAGGCCGTAGCCGGAAATCTTGGGCAGGAAATTGGTTATGACGGCCTTGCGGTCCATGGCCGTTTTTTCTTCCATCAGTCTGGCGCTTCTGAGTACAGCGCTGCTGTCTATGGCGATCGTACGGCACTGCTCGAGGGTCAGGTATCTGTTGCCCGGTTGTGCAGAGGCTGTCAGTACGGCGGCCGTACTCATGACTGCAATTGCGGTGAAGATATGTAGGGTATGTCTCATGTCAGGCCTTTTTTATCTTGAAGAACAATGAGTAAAGCACGGGCAGGAACACCAGCGTGATGAGAGTGCCTACGGTGAGGCCGCCCATTATGGTGACAGCCAGTGAGCCGAAAAGCGGGTCGGTTATCAGAGGCGCCATGCCCAGGACGGTGGTCATGGATGCCATCATTACGGGACGTAGGCGGGACAGCGTGGAATCCACGACAGCCTTGTACGGTTCGATGCCGGAACTGAGCTGGCGGTCTATCTCGTCTATCAGTACAATGCCGTTCTTGATCATCATGCCGATGATGCCGAGGCACCCTACCATGGCGACGAATCCGAAACTCATGCCGGAAGCCAGCATGCCGAAGACTATGCCTATGGCCACCAGAGGAAGGCAGCAGACGATAATGAGGGGTTTCCTGATGTCCTTGAACAGGGCAATCATGATGAGCAGCATTATCACTATCGCATGTGGGAAGTACTTGAACAGATACTGTGTGGACTGCCTGCTGGCATCGTATTCGCCGAGCCAGGTGAGGGTGTAGCCTTCGGGCAGCACGATTGCCTCTATCTGTTCCTTTATGGCGTCACGGGCCTGTGCTGCGGTGTACCCGGCTGTATTGTTGCATTGGGCCTTGATGGCTCTCTGACCGTTGTAGTGGCAGATTTTCGGCTCGTTCCACTCGATTGCGGTTCCGGAGGTTATACCGTTCAGCGGCAGAGGGGTTACCAGAGCGCCTATGATGTCCTCCCGTCCGGTAGTGCCGGTCATTACTCCCTGTACAGTCTCCATATTCGCAACTGAGGAGATGGACGGCAGCATGCCCCATACCGGGGTGTTGCGGATGTTTTCCACCGGTTCGCCGTCCATTCCTGTGCTTCGGATATAGATGCCTAATTTTTCGGCCCCGTCGTTGAGTGTTCCGCAGGGTATGCCTTCGGCTGCTGCCATTACGGAGATTCCGGCTGAGCTGCGGGAGATCCCTGCCTGGCGGGCGGCTGCCTGATCGTATTCAATCCTGACAGCAGGCACTTTCGGAGACCAGTCGTCGGTTACCAGCCATGTGGCATCGCTTTCTTCCATTATCGCCCTTGCCTGGGCGCAGAGGTCTTTCAGCACCGCAGGATCCGGCCCCTGGAACATTGCTTCGATAGGGTAGGGACGGTACATCAGATTGTATTGCTTGACTCGCACGTATGCCTCGGGGTATGCGGCCATGAGCTTTTTCTGCATCATGGGGATGCTCTCGACCATTCTGTCGTAGTCCTTGTAGTCTATGATCAGTTCTCCGTAGCTCAGGGACGGGTCTGCTATGGCTCTTACTAGACAATACCTGCCGGGGGTGCCGCCAAGGGAGGTGACTACGTGGTTGACATTGTCATCCTTACGGATAAGGTCCTCAATTTCCTCCAGATCGTTTTCCACCTTCTCGGGAGAAGTTCCCTCTGGCATTCGGTATTCGATATACAACTGGTTGTAGGCCATGTCAGGGAAAAACATCTGGGGGATGTACCTGTAGCACCAGACGCTGCCGAGGACCAGTATCACGGCAATGCCGACAGCGGCCAGACGGTGTGCCAGCACATAGTCGAGCACTCTGCGGAACCATCTGTAAATCTTCGAGTCGAAAGGGTCTTTCGAGTCGGATTCAGTGCCGCTGCCCTTGGGGTAGCGCAACGTGAGGTCGCAGTGTACCGGCACGTGGGTCAGGGCCAGAACCCAGCTCAGCAGCAGGGATACGGCCAGGACTATAAACAGGTCCCTGACGTAGGTCCCGGCCATGTCGGGGGACATGAAGATGGGGAAAAATGCCAGTATGGCAATGACAGTCGCTCCGAGCAGCGGCATGGCTGTTTTCCGGCAGATGTTGGTAAGGCATTGCGGTTTCGGTATTCCGCGCTTCATATCCACCAGGATACCGTCGACTATGACAATGGCGTTGTCCACCAGGATACCCATCGCGACGATGAAGGAGCCGAGGGATACCCTCTGCAGTGTACCGTCCATCATGTCCAGGATGAAGAACGAACCGAAAACTATTACCACAAGGCTGGTGGCAATGATTACGCCGCTGCGGAAGCCCATAGTGAACATCAGCAGCAGGATAACGATCAGGATGGATTCTATCAGGTTGACGATGAATGTGTTGATGGAGCTGCGGACGATTTCGGGCTGGAAGAATACCTTGTGGAATTCCATTCCGGCGGGTATGGAACCGGCCTGGATTTCTTCCAGCCGCTGTTCTACCTGACGGCCTATCTTGATGATGTCGGTTCCGGATTCTGCTGATATCAGCAGACCGATGGCCGGCTGCCCGTCGTATTTCATGGAGTTGCGTACGGGAGTCTGATAGCCGTAGGACACGTCGGCGACATCGGAAAGTTTGAGCTGGTCGTCCTCGTGCCCCTGGATGATAAGATTCCTGATATCCTCGATATCCGAGTAGGTGTCACCCATCTCTATCTTCATCCTGCGGTCGGGTGTGTCGAAGTAGCCCGAATAGATGACCGAATTCTGGGAATTCAGGGTGGCTAACAGTTCTGTGGGATGCACTCCGAGGTTGGCCATGCGGTCGGTTTTCATGTCTATGTACACGCACCGTGTCCGTTTTCCGTAGGAAATGGCCTTGGCAACACCGTCGATATTGCTTATCTCGCGGCAGATCATGTCTGCGTAGCGTCCGGCGTCGTCATATCCGTGCCCGTCAAAGGTCAGGGCGTAGAACATTCCGTACACGTCCCCATAGTCGTCCAGGACCATTACCTGGGCAGAGGCCGGCAGGGAAGCCTTTGCATCGTTCACCTTGCGCCTTAGCATATCCCATTCCTGCTGGGTGTCCGAGTCAGGAGTAGTGGTCTTGAGGGTGACGGTGATGATGGCCATATCGTCGAAAGACTGTGATGTGACTGCACCTACTTCGCTGATCTTGCGGATGGTCTCTTCCAGCGGCCTGGTAACTTCGAGTTCGGTCTCATAAGCTGTCGCGCCAGGATAGACGGCTGCCACCACTGCGACCTTTACCTTGATCTCAGGGTCTTCGAGCTTGCTCATGCTGTTGTAGGAGAAGGCTCCGCCGATGACGAGGCAGATGAGCACGGCTACGACCAGAATCTTGTTTTTCAGGGCGTATTCTGCTATATTCATGGCTGCGTCTTTTTACAGAAGATTACCCGGATTGGTGGCGGACCTGCCTGGCAGGACGTTGACTTTGGTACCATCTTTCAGAGAATGTACTCCGGCAGACACTACAGTCTCCCCTGCGCTCAGTCCGGAGATCACTCTGGCGTTGCCGTCGCGGTCAATGTTATCTGTCACCACAGTCCGCTTCTCCACCTTGCTTTCCGGTGTTACAACCCATACGCAGCTTTGTCCGTTCTCCTCGAACAGGGAGGTGGCGGGAATGCTTACCGAGGTGTTTTCTTCTGTACGGAATTCTATGCTGACCTCCGTACTGATACCGGGATTCGGCATAGTCCCGTCAGAGTCGGGCAGGAGAGCGTACCGGGCGGTGAATAGCTGGTTGAGGTTGGCTTTCTTGGTGATGTCGATGAGCTTCAGACCGAATACTCTGTCAGGATAAATGTCCACTGAGCACCAACTGTGCACCGCTCTGTCTATGTTGATGTAGTCTGCTGCAGGGATATCCACTTTTACGACAGGGGCATCGTCGCTGATGATGGAGATGACCGGCATGCCGGCCCCGACAGTCTCACCTGCCTCGAACAGCACCTGCTGTACGTATCCGTCGAACGGTGCGAGCATCTTGGTGTCGTTCAGTGCGTTCTGATGGGCATGGTAGAGTGCGGCCACCTGTTCCAGACCGTAACGTGCCTTGTCGTAGTCGTTCTGCGTCGCACTGCCACGGTCGGAAAGTTCGATGACCCTGCCCGCTTCGGCCTTTACCTGTTCGTATTTGGCTGTCGTCGCGGCAAGCTGTATGGCATAGTCGCGTTCTTCGATTTCTGCCAGTGTGTCACCCTGTGAAACATGCTGCCCCTCGCGGAAATGGATGGCCGCAATCGGCCCTGCAACTCTGAAGGACAGGTTTACGTCCCGGGAGGGCTGGATCCTGCCCGGATATGTGATTGTACGGGTGCTGCCGATACTTTGGGCGGTTGCCGTCTTTACATTAGGGACGGTCGCCTGCTTGTGGTGCACGGTCTCACCGGACCTGCATCCGGACAATGAAATCGTCAATACGCCGGCAGCCACGGCTGAGGCTATAAATCCGAATATGCGGTGATTCATCTTTAAAAAGTATTTAATAGACTTATTAAGCAAAGTCGGAAGCTGCAAAAAATATGCCGTTGCTACTGTGCTATGAAACGGTAGACAATTTCCCCTGCCTGGCGTTCAGGTGCGTCCTGGGAAGCTGTAAAGCGGGAACGGGAAGCTGCCTTGAGGGCATAGTCCCGCAGGCACTGGTCAGGTGAGGAAACCGATTCGATGATTTTTACGCCTGTGACATACCCCTTGCGGTTGACGATGACGCTGACGGAGACGTCTCCTCCCCCCATGCACTTGTATGCCGGAACAGGCAGACTCATTGCCTTGCGTCCTTCGAGGGTATAGGAAATTACGGAAGGCCCCTGGTAGGCTTCTTGTTTCTGTCCGCTGTCCTCCCTGTACACCTCGACCCTGTCGTCAGATGACGAGGCTTCTTCCAGGTTCCGGCGGGACTGGTCCAGACGTTCCTGCAGTTCCCTGGCCTCCCGGTAGATATCTTCGGGGTTGTCGTGACGGTCGTCCCGGAGAGGTTCGGAAGCGTCCACCGCCACGTTGCGGACAGTCTGGGAGCTCTGGCTGCGGGCGGCATTGAGAAGGGCATCGAGTTCTGCGTCCAGCTCTTCGCTTACGCTCTCCTGCATCCGCGCCTGTTCTGCCAGTCTCTCCTGTTCTTCCTGTGAAGAGAAATCGATCAGGAACGAGGTGTCCTTTGTCAGCTGGGTATGTATGGACCAGCATAGCAGGGCAATGATTATGACCAGATGGAATATGATGGTAAGATACAGACCCGCCTTGTTGTCAGTGTCCATGCGGAGGTACTTCCACAGGGAACCGTGTCCGGCTTTGATTCTGGACAGCAGGCTACTGCGCAGCTTTTCCGTGAGCCGGCGGAGGGGGTCAGTTATTTTTGAGATGATTTTCAATGGTGGCGATGAGCATGTCTATGCCTACCTGATTGTGTCCGCCCTGGGGCAGGATGAGGTCGGCGTATCTCTTGGAAGGTTCGATGAACTGCAGGTGCATGGGTTTCAGAGTCTTCTCGTAGCGGTCGATGACCTTGCCCACATCGCGTCCTCTTTCCATCGTGTCCCTGGCGATGACTCTTACAAGCCTGTCGTCAGGGTCTGCGTCCACATACACGAGAATGTCCAGCATCTTGCGCAGTCTCTCGTCGGTAAAGATGAGAATACCCTCCACTATTATGATGTGTGCGGGTTTTACAGTTACGGTCTCCTCAGCCCTTGTGCAGGTCAGATAGGAGTAAATCGGCTGCTGGATGCTGTGTCCGCGCTGGAGCTCTCCGAGCTGCTGTATAAGCAGGTCGAAGTCGATGGCTGAGGGGTGGTCGAAATTGATTTTCTGCCTGTCCTCAAGCAGGGGGATATCGCTGTTGTCCCGGTAGTATGAATCCTGGGGGACAACAACGACTTCTCCTGCCTTGAAGTGCTCTGTAATCTTTCTGACCACAGTGGTCTTTCCCGAGCCGGTACCTCCGGCTATACCGATGGTGAGCATGGGCTTTTAGAATTCTGCGGATTTGGGAGTCCTCGGGAAGGGTATCACGTCGCGTATGTTGCTCATGCCTGTCACGAAAAGCAGCAGGCGCTCGAAGCCGAGGCCGAAACCGCTGTGAGGAGCGGTACCGAACCGGCGGGTATCGAGGTACCACCAGAGGTTGGTCATGTCCATATGCAGCTCGTCGATGCGTTTCATGAGTTTCTCGTAGGACTCTTCCCTCTGCGAACCGCCGATAATCTCACCGATCTTGGGAAACAGTACGTCCATGCCGCGGACAGTCTTTCCGTCGTCGTTCTGCTTCATGTAGAAGGCCTTGATGTCCTTGGGATAGTCTGTCAGTATGACGGGCTTGCCGAAGTGCTTTTCGACCAGGAACCTTTCGTGTTCGCTCTGCAGGTCGACTCCCCAGGATACCGGATATTCGAACCTGGCGCCTGATTTGGTGAGGATATCCACCGCTTCGGTGTATGTCGTGCGTACAAAATCCGTATTGATAACACCCTTCAGCCTTTCGATCAGTTCCTTGTCGATCATGTTGTTGAGGAAGATCAGGTCGTCCATGCAGTGTTCGAGGGCGTAGCGTACCAGATACTTGATGAAGTCCTCGGCCAGATCCATGTTGTCTTCAATCTCGTAGAAGGCCATTTCAGGTTCTACCATCCAGAACTCGGCAAGGTGTCTCGGTGTGTTGGAGTTTTCGGCCCTGAATGTCGGACCGAAGGTGTAGATCTCTCCAAGGGCCATGGCTCCAAGCTCTCCCTCGAGCTGTCCGCTTACAGTCAGGTTGGTGTGACGTCCGAAGAAATCCTGAGACCAGTCCACCTTTCCTTCCGGAGTACGGGGAGGGTTGCTTACGTCGAGTGTGGTTACCTGGAACATTGCTCCTGCGCCCTCTGCGTCGGAGGCAGTGATAAGGGGTGTGTGCAGGTAATAGAAACCTTTGTCGTTGAAGTATTTGTGAATGGCATAGGCCATGGCGTGACGGATTCTGAGAACGGCTCCGAAGGTGTTGGTGCGGGGACGCAGGTGCGCAATCTCACGCAGGAATTCCATGCTGTGGCCCTTCTTCTGGAGGGGATATTTGTCGGGATCAGCAGTTCCGTAGACCTCGATGCTCTTGGCCTGAATCTCCACTTTCTGCCCGCTGCCTATGGATTCAGCCAGATTTCCGGTAACGGCGATGCATGCTCCTGTGGTGATGTCCTTGAATGAAGCATCCGGGGTAAATGTAGCCATATCGCAGACAATCTGGATATTGTTGATGGTGGAACCGTCATTGAGAGCTATGAATGTTATGTTCTTGTTTCCTCTCTTTGTCCTGACCCAGCCTTTAGCAAGTACTTCCTTGCCTGGAGTCTCCCGGAGGAGTTCCGCTATTTTCTGTCTCTTTAGTGCCATTATGTGTTTTTTTATATGTCCTTGTTAGAATCTGATTCCCATCGCCTCGCAGATCTTCTTGGGAATTTCGGTGTTGTCCATCCTGCCGGAGAACAGGGTGCTGCCGGCTCCTATCGCGAAGACAGGGACATTTGCGCCCGAGTGGTCGCCTGTGGTCCATCCGATGTGAGCCTCATGTGATATTTCATTCATGTGCTCTCTCTCTTCTTCGGACACCATGTCTTTGGAGCAGTGTATCTCCTCGAGCTTGTCGAACAGCAGGTCATAGCCCTTTTCCCAGCTGAGGGTGAGTCCGCCGGTCTCGTGGTCGGCCGTTACGATTATAAGTGTCTCGTCGGGGTGTGCATTGTAGAATTCCACGGCCTCAGCTACTGCGTCGGAAAGGCTGAGTGTCTCGAGGATAACGGCCTTGGTGTCGTTTCCGTGGCTGGCCCAGTCAATCTTGCCTCCTTCGGACATGATAAAGAATCCGGGGCAGTCCTCATCGTATAGAAAATCGATGGATGCGCTTACCAGATCTGCCTGGGTCATGTCCGTATCTTTCATGTCGATGGCGTAGGGAAGTTCGGTCTTCAGCCGGCCGTTTTTCTGCAGCAGCATCATCTTCCCTGCCTCGTCCTTTTTATCAGCGAAATCATCCATGCCCTCTGCAATGACGTATCCGCTGTCTTCTATGGCCTCGTATACCGAGGTCTCGTCTCCGTCCTCTCCGTTACTCTCGATTGCGCCGCCACCTGCAAAGAATTCGAATCCGGTGGAAGGAATCTCGGATGCAATCGAGTAGTATTCACTTCTGCTCGCACTGTGTCCGTAGAATGCACCCGGTGTGGCATGGTTGATGCCGACTGTGGACGAGATGCCTACCTTGTATCCTGCGTCATGAATCTTATAGGCTATGCTTTCCAGAGCTGAAGAGTCCGGTGCTGTGCCGAGCATGCCGTTCTTTGTCTTAGTGCCTGTGGACAGGGCGGTACCGGCAGCCGCTGAGTCGGTGATAAGGTTGGACTCCGAGTGGGTGACGGCCCATCCGAGTACCGGAAACTGTGAGAATGACAGCGGTCTGCTGTCGAAGACGCCCTGAGTGTAGCCGAGCCAGTATTCGGCAAGGGACACATGGTTGAACCCCATACCGTCACCGATGAAGTAGAATACGTATTTTGCTTTCTGTTCCTGTGCGGTTGACAGAATGGGAATCAGTGCGAGAAGTGCGAAGAGTGCGATTTTTTTCATTTTATGAGTAATTTATTAGTTAAAAATGGGTGTCCCACACTAAGCATGAGGCACCCATTTCTAAATTCCGGCGGAAAGGCTTAGTTTATTGTAGTTGCCTTTCTTGCTGCGTACATAATCTTCAGTGCGGAGCAGCGGCGGAGCTCCTGCTTAACCTCTGTGACGATACCCATACGGGTGCCCTCGTCGATTTTAAGCGAGATGCTCATGAGCTCGCGGTCAACCTCGCTCAGGGCCTCACGTTCAGCGGCAACGAAGTCACTGATGTCCTTGACTGTCCTGAAGGAGTCGTTGAGCTGAATACGGGAATCCGTACCGAATTCTTTCTGATATTGCAGCGAGGGAGTACCGATGAAGATGTAGGAGGCGAGGTCCTTTCTTTCGAGTTTTGTAGCCTCGGTTGCCTCTGGCAGCTTCACGTTCACCATACGGTCAGTCTGACGCATACTGGTGGAGACCATGAAGAACATGAGGATCATGAACACGATATCCGGGAGGGATGCTGTGTTGATACCGGGTGTTCCCTTGTCTCCTTTTCTAATGAATTTTGCCATTGTATATTCCTCCTTATTGTTTAGTTACATCCAAAGGTTCTGCCTCGGAGAGACGGTTGGGGATAGCCTCGCGGACGATGTCCTGCTTGTCAACAGGAAGATCGTTGTAGACGGCACCGAAATGTGCCATTGCGAAATCATCCCTGACCTTATTGATAGCTCTCACAATCACGTCCGTAACCTCAATATATTTGCTGTAGAGACTCTGACGGTCGTTCTGGAGGGATATCACACCTTCAGATACCGGGTATTCTCCAAAGCCTTCGATATTCTTGACGGTCTTCGAGGGAAGATCCGAACGGTCATTGGGATTAGTGAGGAACTCAATAATAATCTCTTCAAGCTGTGCATCCGAAAGAATAACTTGTCCGCCTGCCATAACGCCGTTCCTGGAGTTGATCTTCACGTCGAGCATATTACGACGGTTCACCTTCAAGTCCTCCAGCTGAGCGTTCTCGGGAGGCATAGGAGGGAGACGGCGGGACAGACCTGTTTCAGGGTCCATCGTACTCACCATCAGGAAGAAGATCAGCATGAGGAACGATATGTCCGCCATGGAACCTCCGTTTATTTCAGGTGTTTTCTTAGATGCCATAATTGATTAACCTCTATTTTTAATAAGATTTCTTACGCTGCCCCATACTAAAGCAAGTAATGCGATAACGACCAGTGCATAACTCAGGTTGAGCAGTGTGTCGGTCATTTTCAGGGTAGCATGTGTAGGCTGTACTTCCATGTTGACAGCGATGGGGTCACCGCTTGCCAGCAGGTAGGAAAGGCCGATGAGCACAACGGCTATCAGCAGTAGAAAACCTGTCTTCTTGAGGGACTTCTTGTTTCCCGCCATATTGATGAGCGAGAGTACCACTACAAGCACGATGGCTGCGATAACCAGCGCGTATGCCCAGAAGAGCACTACATCGAGCATGCCGGTGGTGGCAAGTGCCTCGGCCTCGTTTGCTACTGTGTAGAGTCCGGTGTTCGCATTGTAGATGAAGAATGCAACCAGACCTACCAGAGAGAGTACCAGCAGACAGATCTCTAATATTTTTGTGAATTTGCTAGTCATGAGATTGTTGAATTACTTGTTCTGATATTTTACGATCATATCCACGAGGGAGATGGAAGCGTCTTCCATGGAGAGGACGATGCCGTCAACCTTGGCGATAAGATAGTTGTAAAGTATCTGGAGAATGATGGCGACGATAAGACCGCCGACGGTGGTAATCAGGGCGACTTTCATACCTCCTGCAACGAGGGTCGGGCTGATGTCACCTGCTCTCTGAATCTCGTCGAATGCCTGAATCATACCGATCACAGTTCCCATAAATCCGAGCATAGGTGCGATAGCGATGAAGAGGGTAACCCAGGAGAGACCGCCCTCAAGCTGTCCCATCTGAACAGAGCCGTAGGATGTGATGGATTTCTCAACTTCCTCTACTCCCTTGTCGTAGCGGAGCAGACCCTGATAGAAGATCGATGCGACAGGGCCACGGGTATTGCGGCATACGTCCTTGGCAGCCTCTACGCCACCGTTGTTGAGGGCGTCCTCAACTTTCTTGAGGAGCTTGTCAGTGTTGGTGCTGGCGAGGTTGAGGTAGATGATCCTCTCGATTGCGACAGCAAGACCGAATACAAGGCAGGCGATGATGGTGGCCATGAATCCGGCACCACCCTCGATGAAGAGCCTCTTGATTTCCTGATGCATGGGAGCCTCAGCGGGAGCTTCTTCTACAGGAGCCTCGGCTGCGGGCTCAACGGCTACCATTTCGGACGAATCAGCAGTAGCGAGAGAGTCTCCGTCCTGCGCAGATGCGTATTGTGCAGTGAAAGTCATGAGACCCATAACTGCCA
>ENA-OOXJ01000871-OOXJ01000871.1-human-gut-metagenome-genome-assembly--contig:-NODE-871-length-22496-cov-2.931910_pt1 | contig 22496 bp, 28 predicted proteins | sample MGYA00241587_ERZ501343 | MGnify/ENA primary metagenome ERZ501343 (study PRJEB25962, sample SAMEA2042918) | human gut metagenome | biome: human gut; feature: human-associated habitat; material: faeces... | reverse complement strand
GGGGGTATAGACAAAAATGTCTACACCCCCCCGGGGGGTCTAGACAACATTGTCGAGGGGGGTCTAGACAAAAATGTCCACCCCCATAATAGTAGATTATATATACATGATAATACTAACCCCCCTATAGTCCCCCCAGAGGGGGGAAATGCGCGTGCCGGCTCCAAAAAGGGCGGACGCACGGTATCAACACCCACATGGAAACCTGAGTGCTTTGAAAGATTCTGGAAAGCATATCCAAACGGCGCCGGCCGAAAGGCTGCGGTGCGGGCCTGGGACAAGCTCAAGCCCGACGACGAGCTCCTGAAGTTGATGTCGCAGACGCTTGAGAAGGACATGTGCAGCGAGCAATGGCGCCGCGGCATAATCCCTCATGCGTCCACCTGGCTCAACAGCGAGCCTTGGAACGACGATTACTCAAAAATACCCGGAGCGCATTGCCAGCGCAGCCACGGCGGAGGGGAGCGGACGCAGGAGTGGTAACCAACGAAATGCTCACGAAGGCTCGTCAATCTGTGCTTGGCTCCATACTCATCAGCCCTGAAATTGTTGGGGAAGTGATACAGAGACTGAGCCAGGAGGACTTTGGGCCCGGTGCCTTGGGAAACATATACGCGGGAATACGCAGTCTGTTTGGCCGAGGCCGTCCAATTGACCCTGTAACTCTTCTTGCGGAGGTTGGTAACGAGTATTTGGAGCTGCTGGACGAGCTCTTGCAGAAAACGCCGACTGCGGCAAATTGGGAGGCCTATGCAGATATCATTCGTGATGCCGTTCAGCTTGGCAAACTGCAAGCAGCGGCCAGTCGCATAGCCAGTGCGACGGATCTGGCGGAGGCCCGCAAGGCGGCGGAAAAGCTCTCGCTTTTGCTGGCCCAGCGGAGCAGCCTTCGCATTGTTTCGTTTGCTGATGGAATTCGCGAGTTTTATGAGAGGCAGTCAGAGCACAGAACCCCGGATTATCTTCGCTGGAATTTCAAACCTCTTGACGAGAACCTGTTTGCAGAGCCAGGAGATTTAATTATTCTCGGTGGGTACCCCTCGGCGGGAAAAACGCTGTTGGCAGCTCAGTTTGCCTATGAGATGGCCACGGCTCAACGCCAACGCGTGGGTATTTTCTCTCTTGAGACGAGTGACCGAAAACTGTATGACCGCGTGGCGACCTATGCTGTGGAGCTGGACTTCGGTGCCGTCAAAGCTGCCCGCCTGAGCGACAGCGAGCTTGACGCAGTTGCATCTCTAGGTGCCAAAAGCGACCGGATTCAGCTCGATGTTATACCTGCCTCAGGCATGTCTCCGTTGGATATCCGTGCTGTCTCCCTTTCAAAGCGCTATGATGTCATTTTCATCGACTACCTGCAGCTGCTTAATTCGCCCGGACGGGACCGGTATGAGATAATCACAAACACATCTCTTGCACTCAAGCAGCTGGGCAGGGATACGGGGATAACGGTCGTTGCCCTCTCGCAGCTCAGCCGGCCCGAGAAGGGCAGGCGGAGCGCGCCGACACTGGCGAGCTTGAGAGAGTCAGGGCAGATAGAGCAGGATGCAGACATAGTCATGCTCCTGTACCTCGAAGACGAGGAGACCCCTTCGGGCAATCGCATGCTCAACGTTGCCAAGAACAAGGACGGGGAGCTCGGCCATTTCCGGCTTGGGTTCTATCCGAAGCACATGAAGTTTTTTTACAAGGGTGCCAGCTATCAAATCAAGTCCACGTCGCGCTTCAAACCGGCAACGCCGGAGGAGCAGCAAATGACGCTGCCGTTTTAGGAGGGCTCAATGCAAGTAGGTGATCGCGTATGCCGTGCGCCGACCTGCGGCGAAAGAGGTCCGGCTTTTCCGCCGACGCGGGGGCGGATCCTGTACATACATCCCGAAAGAAGATACTACACCGTCGAGTTCTATATGCCGAGAGGCAGAAAGTTCCGTGAATCATATCTCATTGGGCGCGGCAACGCCCAGGAAAGGATACAGACGAATGAAAACAATATCCATCGTGAATCTGAAAGGCGGCGTCGGTAAAACCGTCACCACCGTAAACATGGCGGCAATTTTTGCCGAGGACTACGGCAAAAAGGTCCTTGTTATCGACGCCGACCCGCAGGCCAACGCCTCGCACTTTTACGGCATCGGCGAGGACGCGAATACGATCGCCTGCATAATGGACGGGCTTGCGGATGACCCTTACGACTGCATCTACTGCACGGCGCACGAGGGCGTCGATATCGTGCCCTCGGATATATCGCTTATCACCGCTGACATAGCCAGCGTCAGCAAGGGCGTTGGAGCCGGCAGACTGCGCGATTTCCTGGACGTCATCGACGAGGACGCCAGGACTTCGGGCGAGGCCACCGCATACGACGTGGTGCTCATCGACTGCCCGCCGTCCTTCACCGCCGCCAGCGTCGCGGCAATCGCGGCCTCAGACGACGTTATAATCCCCGTCAAGGTCGACGCATTCTCCGTGTCGGGTATGCGTGAGCTGCTCACGCAGATCTCCGGAGTGCGGGGGATATGTCCGGGCATACGCACGGCGGGCATCCTGGTCACGATGTGGCACAACAGCCCGGCGGTCGTTCAGGGCAAAGAGTTGCTCCGAGACTCCGGCGTCCCCGTGTTCCGCACGGTCATCCGGCGCAGCGACAAGGTCGACGAGAGCACATTTGCTCGACAGCCCCTCAATGAGTACAGCCGCTACAGCTCTGCCGGCCGCGACTATCGCGCTCTGGTCGCAGAATACCTTGAGGGGGCGGGTGTTTAATGGCGAAGAAGCCGTTTTCAGTATCTGATTACATAAAGCCTGAGGACGTGTCCAAATTGGACACCGAGGCGACAGCCATAACCTTCATTCCTCGAGAACGGCTGCTGCAGAACGAGAAAAACTTCTATGACACGAGCAGCATAGATGAGCTCGCGGACAGCATTGCGCTCAATGGCCTTATCGAGCCGATAATTGTCAGGCCGGTGCGCGACGGCAGCGGAGACTACCGCATAATATCCGGACACCGACGGTTCCTTGCGATTAGCGAGCTGGCGAAGGACGAGCCGGAGCGCTGGGCCCGAGTGCCGGCCATTATCAGGGAGCCCGCCTCAGATGTCCTGGAGGAGCTGCTGCTGATCGAGGCCAACCGTGCTACAAGGGTCATGTCGTCGGCGGACACGATGCGCCAGGCGGAGCGCTACAGAGAGCTGCTTGCCGAGCTGAAACGTCAGGGCGTGGAGATCCCCGGTAGGCTGCGCGACGCCGTGGCCGAGGCAATGCAGATATCGGCATCCCGCCTGGCGCGGCTGGATGTTATACGCAAGAATCTCTCCCCGGAGTGGATGGAAGCATTCGAGACCGGCAGCCTCTCCGAGTCGGCGGCATATGAACTCGCCCGGCTGCCTCAGGAGCAGCAGGCAAGTGTCAGAAGCAAGGCTAAAGGCAATCCTACCGCACAATCTGTGGCTGCTATCGTGTCTGAGCTTAGCAGGGAAGCGGATGCTTCTGCAGGTCAAAGCCATGCAACAACAAGCTCCAGAGAGGATCCGGAAGCGGATAAAAGCTCTGCTTGCCTTATAGGCGACAAAAAAGAGTTTTCTGCGCGGTGGCGACATCTTGCTGATGCATGCTCAAAAGCAGGTGTCTCAATTAGTAAGGTCGCCTATGCCCTTTGTGAGTCCGAGGAAGATATACAGCGCTTCATGTCCGGAAGGCCAGGCCGCCTGGGGCATATACGCTCACCTGAAGGCTGTGCTCTTGAAGATATGCTGGAACTGTCGGAACTGACCGGCATGTGTGTAAATGCGCTACTGGGGCGTGCGCCAACGGGCTGCTCTGGCTGCAAGTGGGCGGCTGAACCGGCCGAACAGACTTGAAAGGAAGAACTAATATGGATATTACCGCTGAAAGGTGCGAGCAGGTGATTTCAGACTTGCAGCGCATATCGGTGCAGGACGCGCATCGCTGCCTTGGCTGTGGGCGTGAGCACAACTGCAGCCTCCACGGCTGCGCCATAATCCGCGACGCAGTTGACCTCATACAGTCACTGTCAGCTCGGTCAGCTGCAAAGCGGACGACGATAATGCCGAATGACATCGTGCTGCATGTGCCGTCGGGTGAAAAATGGGCCGTATGCGGCGTGGATCACATACGAGGTGAGCTTGTTCCCTACGGATATCCGTTCCCGACCATCGCACAAATTAGTGACTGTGTCTTGCTCGAACTGTGTTATGAACAGATGGGACAGACCCGCGAGGCAGCTCAAGAGCTTGAAAAATGCGGACTTCACAGGTTTATTGACCCGTGCTGGCTGATAGCCCAGGCTTACGACAGCGCTGAGCTATACAGAGAATCATTCGACGATTTGATGTCAAAGGGGAACTGCAACAACTGTGTAAAAAAACAATGGTGCGGGTCGGCAGCAAAGCCGGGAGAAACGGTCAGGGCAAATTGCCCGCTGTACGCAGCTCCCGCCGAGGAGGAAGCCAATGTCGAAGAATAAACGCCTGGTGCGGCTGATCATCCGCGTCACCCCTCAAACTGCCTGGCACATCCGAGAACTAACCCGGCTCTGCGGCTACCGCGAACCCGGACGCGTCATAGACAAGCTCGTGCGGGATAAGGCTGTGCAGATGAGAGGGGAGCGTTTAGGCGATGTATGAAGGGGGAAAGAAGCGTGTCATTTTGCAAATACAGAGTACTTGATAAATGTACAAAAGACAATATGCCATGCACATTCGAAGAAGCGTGCTTTGAACCCCAAGATGAACCTGCAAGGCGCGAGCTAAATTGCCTCAAATGTCATTACCGTCACCCAGACAACGGGAACTGTACGGCGGTGGGCGGATTCTGTACGGCTGTTCAAGCGGCTCATTGCCCGCTAATACCGGAACTGCTTGAACGCGCAGAGGCAGCAGAGGCAAGAGCGGCGAAAGCTGAGAAGGAGCGGAGCGCGGCTATCGAAGATTTACGCGCGTGTTACGCTTCGCCATGTGATACATGTAAACACGCTTCTGCGCCGCCAAAATGGTGCGAAGTGAATTGTGAATCTTGCCAATGGGAGAACTGCCGGTGTCGTAATTGCACCCTTAGCGATAGCCAATGGGAGTGGCGCGGACCACAGGGGGGCTGACAATGAAACGGGTTCAACATTGCGGGGATTGTGCCCACTTTGAGGCGTGTGCTTATACACTAAAACGTTCTAGTAAGGACCTCAAAATGAGTGGATGCGGGTACTCTTGTGAGCACTATGAGCCACGTATCAAGGATATCCTCGGCGCTTACTTTGTCATCGACCGTCTGTGCGAGCTGATTGAGGCTGAGAAGGAACTTGAGACAGTGCTAGAGCGGCTTGGCGAATTTGGACAGTTATTCATCGATTACGTAGGTTGCCCGCGCGGGGCAATGGGAAGGCAGGGCGCCCCGCTTACGGAGGAGCTGCTGTCCATGCCGGTGATAACAGATGTTGACGGCGGGCGATGGCGGCCTGTTAACGAGGAGGCGCTGCAAGAGGCGATTACGCTGCTGAAAGAGAAAGGCAATGAGTGAAAATGAAAATCATATTGAACAAATTTGACTACGCTACCATAGTCCGAAATTGCGCAAAGGCTCGGGAGACATACCTCGACTGCGGCAAATGCGCGCTCAACGGGGTGTGTGATGGTCCGGATAACCTTGAGGAAAGCTGCTCCATTAAGGACGAGTCTCTGTTCGAGATGGGCTATATTCAACGCAATATGCCGAACGATGAAGATGTCAGTGAAACAAATTGACCGCCTGTTTTGGGCGATGTGGTCCGAGCTCATTGGCTGGATCGCATGCTGCTGGCTCGATGTTCCGCTTTGCGGGTACATGCGCATACGCTCATGGACGGGCTATGCCGGAGCTGTGGCGGCGGTGATGGCCATTATTGTTACATACCGGATATCGGCATACCGGAAGGGGAGACTGCCTTGTGAGAACTGAACGTCATATTACGCTGTGCGTGACCTGCAGCCCGAAGTTTGAAGAGGTGACCGAGCTCGACGCGGAGCAGCTCCTGCACAAGGTACACTGTGCTTGCTGCGGGCGGTCGCGGGATGGGTACTCATATCGGGTGCGAACACGAAAAATCGCTGAAGATGGGAGGAAGGCCAGTGCCAAGGATAAAGTTTAGGCTTGCGTCAGACGCCGACGGGCGGAGCGTTGACTGCAAATCATTTCGACGACTGCCGGGCGGCAGCGCCGTGTGCGACATCCTCAACCACCCTTGGTGCGTAGCCAGGGGATCGGCCGGGCCGGAAGGCTGCTCGTTCCGGCAGCCTCGGGAACAACAGAAAAGGGAAGGCGAGGCTGCGGCCTCGCCTTCGCGCGTAAAGGGGGGCGGCCGCCATAGCAAAGACTAAACGCCTTATCACGGTGACAGCCGGTCGGCTCGTGTACGGCGTGTGCTATACCCAGGCCATGGCGGCGGACTCTCCAAGAGAGCGTGCGGAGAAAGCCAAGTGCAGCAGCGCGGCCAGGAAGAGGCTGAACTTCAAAGCGGTCTGGAAGCAGCTGCAGCTGCTGCTCTGTGCCAATTTCAAAAGGCACGACCTGTGGATCACCCTCGGCTTTGATGACGCTCACCTGCCTCCAAACCGCAAGGCCTGCAAGAAGATCATGGCTCGATTCATGGACCGGCTGCGGGCTCGGCGGCGTGCGGATGGGGAGGAGCTGCGCTACGTTTATGCGATACATGAGCTCCAGGACGACGGCTCCAGGCGGTATCATTTCCACATGGTCATCAACGCCACGTCCGGCCGGGCGGACTATGAGCTGATTCGCTCACTTTGGGAGTGGGGAGACAACATAGAGATCTCCCAGCTCTCGGACAGCGAGCACTACGGTCGCGATGATCTCATGGAGATCGCGCAGTACATGGTACGAGAGCGCAACCCGGACGCTGAACCAAAGGTAATTGCGGTCGGTGACAAAGGCTATGTCGGCTCCCGAAACCTTGCCAAGCCTGTGCGGGAGTCGCAGCTGGTCGACGACAATGTGACTATCACAGCGCCGCCGGGAGCTGTGATCCTGGACCGAGACGAGCGGCAGAATGGATACGGCTGCTACACATATATATCGTATCTGCTGCCCGAGCCGCGGCCAGAGCCTGCTCGCAGACGCCGAAAAATCGAATAGCTATTATTTTTTCTGACTTGGGGTTGTGTATATCTTTAGGCGGGAGGTACGAGAAAATGACGGAAGGTACACGAAAACGCTTGACGCATTTAGGTGCGCTGGGTAAACTGGAAGTGCGAGAAGGCCGGATCGTCTGCCCGATATGCGGCAGCCGCACAGACCAGGTTGTCCTGCCGGATACCCGAGCGGTGCAGTTGCCGGTGTGGTGCCGCAAGTGTAAGCTCCGGCTCCTCGTGACAATTTCAGACGGCGAGTGCCAGTGCCAAAGCGCCAGTGCCTGACTTCGACTATGTGTCGGAGGCAGGCGCTTTTTTGTTTGCCGCCGGGAGGTGTGCTGAATGTGGGACGGATACGAGAGCCGACGATGGCGTGTCTATGTCAGGCCGCGCATCCTGCGCCGTGATGGGTACCGCTGCCGCGAGGCGCGGCGCTACGGTCGCAACGTTGAGGCGACTGTCGTGCACCATATCTGGCCGGCCGAGGATTGGCCCGAATATGCCTGGGCTGCGTGGAACCTCCTGAGCCTGTCGGCTGAGGCGCACCGCGCGATGCATAACGACGACGGCAGTCTGTCGGCGCTCGGCGAGTCCTGGCGCCGACGGACTATCCCCCCCACCCCCTGAGGCTGAAAATCTTTGCCCTTGAGCACTGGCAGCGTCCCCATTTCCGACAGCGGACAAAAATTTCGAGGGGGGTAAAATTCGGCACTCAGGAGAAACGGAAACAAGAACTCGCGCGCGGACTGCGCCCGTGAACGACGCGCCCGCGCGAATGAGCCGGAGGCGGTGAATTGGCCAGAGAGGACATGATTCGCGACGCCATGCGCGCCGTGGACACCTACAACGAGATATACGAGCCGACTATCAAGACCCTGGCCAAGACTGAACGCCAGCTCTCCCGAGCGGAAAAGGAATGGCGCAAGCAGGGCGGCCAGATGGTGGCCCGTATGACCAACAAGGCCGGAGCCGAGTACATGGCGAAAGACCCGTACTGGTCGGCCGTCGAGAAACTGCGTGCGGATGCCCTGGCACTGCGCACCCAGCTGGGCCTGACACCTGCCGGGCTGAAAAAGGCCCGAAGCGCCGTTGAAGCAAATACCTCATCGGGAAGCCCGATAGAGGCGCTGCTGGATACGGCCAGGGAAACGGCCATTGCCAAAGCGGCAGACTACCAGGCTGCTGTCGACGCCTATGTTGAGGGCGTCCTATCCGGCGAAGTTCCCGCCTGCACCGAGATCCGCCAGGCCTGCGCCAGATATGTGTCCGATTTGGACACGGGGCGCTGGGACTTCCGGGCGGAAGAGGCCAACCTGATAATCGCGCTCATCGAGACTACGATATGCCACCAGCAGGGCGAGGACCTCGAGGGCTTGCCCATGCGCGGACGCCCCTTTGAGCTGCTGCCGTATCACAAGTTCTGCGTTTACAACATCATGGGCTTTTATCAGCCGGGCACACAGCTGCGGCGATATGTTGAGGCCCTGATATTTGTCCCGCGCAAGAACGTCAAAACCACCTTCGCCGCGGCACTGGCCTGGGCCTTTGCCCTCTATTACCGGATGTCGGGCTCAAAGGTGTATGAGGTCGGCGGTGCGTTGAAGCAGGCTCTGGAGGGCTTTGACTTCCTCAAATTCAACGTGAAGCGTCTCGGCATATCCGTGGACGAGGAACCTGACAACGGGCTGCGGATCATAGGCAGTAACAATGAGCACAGCATATCCGGCGATGTCGGAGACGGGTATATCTCTATCAATGCCCTGGCAACGTCGCCCGAGCGCCAGGACTCGTTCAACGCCAACATAATCATCGCCGATGAGATGCACACCTACAAAAGCGCCAAGCAGTACCAGGTGCTCAAGGACGCTACCAAGGCGTACTCCAACAAGCTCGTCATCGGCATCTCGACTGCCGGCTCGCTGGAGCTCGGCTTCTGTGCGCAGCGCGTGGACTTCTGCCGGAAGATCCTCGACGGTACCGTGACCGGGGACATAGCTGACCGCACCTTCGTATTCATAGCCGCGGCCGAGCAGGGCGCGAACGGCGAAGTAGACTATGATGACCCGGCTGTCATGCAGGCCTGTAATCCGGGCTGGGGCGCGAGCATCCGCCCGGCGGACATGATCGCCGACGCGCAGCTTGCCCGCGAGGATCCCCAGATGAGACCGGAGTTTCTGACCAAGAGCCTCAATGTGTTTATCCAGTCGCTGCGTGCGTATTTCGACATCGAGGAGTGGCGGGCGTCTGACGCCAAGTATGACTGGACACTTGACCAACTTGCCAAGCTGCCGGTCGAGTGGTACGGCGGCGCCGACCTCTCAAAGCTGCATGACCTAACCGCAGCGTGCCTGTTCGGCTACTACCAGGGCGTGGATATCATCGTCCCTCACTGCTGGTTCCCGCGTCCGGCTGCGCTCGTAAAGGCAGAGCAGGACCAGATACCTCTGTTCGGCTGGCTCGATGATCACTGGCTGGACATGACAAACGATAAGGTCACAAACCACGCCGACGTGGTCCGGTGGTTCACGGACATGCGCACGCGCGGCTTTAAGGTGCGCCGGGTGGGACACGACCGCAAATTCTGCCGCGAGTATTACATAGGCATGAAAGCGGCGCACTTTACCGTCCGTGACCAGCCGCAGACGGCTCTGCTCAAGAATGAGGGGTTTCACTACCTCATGAACTCTGCCAAGGCCGGCACGCTGTATTACTGCCATGCTGAGCCGTTTGAATACTGCGTCCAGAACGTCCACGGCGTCGACAAGGCCGATGACGTGACGTATTACGACAAGCTGGCTCCGAATCTGCGCATAGACGTGTTCGACTGCGCAGTGTTCGCAGCCTGCACCTATCTCATAGATCTCGAAGCCAAAAAGAAAGGCGCCGGCTGGTTCGGCGCTCAGAAGGAGGGTGATTGATTGCGAGTTAAGCCTGTCCCGCGCTCGCGGGATGCCCCGCTGTCGACCGGGACGCGATGGATAACGCTGGCCGACACAGACTCGGACCTCACTGTGCCCGGATATTCGAGGCTCATCGACTCGCCGGACGTTGCCAATGCCACCGGCATGGTGGCCGATATCATATCCGACGCCACAATATGGCTCATGGAGAACACCGACGAGGGCGACAAGCGGCTCAAAAACGAGCTGTCACGCATGATCGATATCACCCCGTACAGTCTGGGGACACGCCAGACCTGGGTCAGCTGGATCGTGACCACTATGTTCACATCCGGGGACGGCAACGCCTTCGTTCTTCCCGCTTCCCGTAACGGCCGGATAGAGGAGCTGCTGCCCATGCCGGGCGCGACGACGCTGCCGCAGGACAACGGCCTGAGCTATTCCATCCAATGGCGTGGCCAGATGTTTGCGCCTGATGATGTGCTGCACTTCCGGCTGCATCCGGATCCGGCTGCGCCGTGGCGGGGCAGAGGCCCGCGCGTGCAGCTGCGCGAGGTGCTTAAGAATCTGCGTCAGGCCGCGGCGACCACAAACGCCTTTATGTCCTCAAAGTGGATGCCGAGCGTGATTATCAAGGTGGACTCCAATTCCGAGGAACTGAGAGACCCGTCCGGACGCGCTAAGCTTATGCGTGAGTACATACAGACTCAGCGCGCCGGCGAGCCCTGGATGATCCCCGCGGAGCTCATGGACGTTGTCACGGTCAAACCGCTGTCTCTGGCCGACATTGCGATATCGTCCAGCGTGGAGATGGACAAGCGCTGCGTCGCGGCTGCAATACGGGTACCGCCGTATTTCCTCGGCGTGGGGGAGTACAGCGAGGCGGCGTACAACAACTTTATCCGCACGACTGCCCAGCCGATAGCGAACGGCATCGCACAGGAGCTTACAAAGAAGCTCCTGATTTCCGAGCGCTGGTACTGGAAGTTCAACACCCGCAGACTTTACGCCTACGACCTCAAGACACTGGCCTCGGTCGGCGACGACCAGTATGTCCGCGGCATAATGACGGGCAATGAGGTCCGTGACTGGCTTGACCTGCCGCCGGAGCCCGGCTTGGATGAGCGCGTTATCCTGGAGAACTATATCCCCGCCGGCATGATCGGCAATCAGAAAAAGCTGCAAAGTGAGGAGGACTGATATGCCCGGAGCAGATAGAACTAACAGGCAGCGACGCTGCCTGCCGGTAGAGTATTCCACGCGCGAGGAGGGCGGAGAGCTCTATATCGAGGGATACTTTGCCGTTTTCAACAGCCCCTACGAGTTTTGGCCGGGAGCATCGGAAGTTATCCTGCCAGGTGCTTTTGACGAATCTGTGTCCGGTGACGTGCGCGCGCTGGTAAACCACAATACAGACCTCGTCCTGGGCCGCACCCGTGCCGGCACTCTGACCCTGAAACAGGACTCCAGAGGCCTGTGGGGGCGCATCACCATCAATCAGGAAGACCGAGCGGCGATGGACCTCTATGCCCGCGTCAAGCGCGGAGACGTGAGCCAGTGCTCGTTTGGCTTTGAAATCGAATCTGAGCGGTATATCGAGCTGGGTGACGGCAAATGCCGCTGGGAGATCGAAAAGGTCAACCCTCTCTACGAGGTCAGCCCCTGCACGTTCCCGGCGTATGAGGACACTGGCATAGAAGCCAGGCGCAGGGACCTGGAGACCATCAACCGGCGCCGCCTGGAGCTTTGGCGCGCTGAAATGAGACGAAGATTAGGAGGTAGCAATGGCACTTAAAGTACTCATCCTGCGCAAGAGAATCGAGCCCCTGCAGGCCGAGCTGGAGCAGCTGCGTACCGCCGCATCCAGCTTCGAGGCTCGCGAGGTGGAGCTTGAACAGGCGATAAACGAGGCCGCGACTGATGAGGAGCGCGGAGTCGTGGAAACGCTTGTAAGCGAATTCGAGCAGACGCGGGAAACCAACGCGAGCGAGCAGACCCGCATATCAGGCGAGATCGCCGAGCTGGAGAGGCAGATCGCGGAAATCGAAACGGCCGGCAAGGCCGCAAGAAGCGCCGAGCCCGGCGCAGATGTGAAGAAAAGGAGTGATTCTGTGGCGAATATATCGACCAATACCAGGGCGATACGTGCCCTGGGCGAGACTCTTGAACAGCGCACGGCGCTTGTTACCCGAGAGGACGTAAAAGAGTTCCTGACTCGTGTCCGCGGCTTTCGCCGCGCTGCATCCTCCGTGACCGGCGCCGAGCTCGGTGTTCCCGACATTCTGATGGGCGTGCTGCGCGACGGCGTTGATCGCTATTCAAAGCTGATTAGGTTTGTTACGCTTCGCCCAATATCCGGGAAAGGACGTCAAAACGTTGCCGGAGCAATCCCGGAAGGGATATGGACGGAGGCGGTTGGTGCTGTCAATGAGCTCACCATAACCTTTACACAGGTAGAACTGGATGAATACAAAGTTGGCGGCTATGTGTCCGTGCCTAACAGCAGCCTTGAGGATGACTCGGATCTCCAGCTTCTGGCCACAATCATTGACTATCTTGGGCAGGCTATAGGTCTTGCACTTGATAAGGCAATCGTGTACGGTACCGGAACAAAAATGCCCGTGGGCTTTGTCACGCGTCTGGCTGCCGATTCGCAGCCTGCATGGTGGGGCAAGAATCAGGGTGCTTTTACAAACCTGTCAACCACCAACATTCTGACGCTTGACCTGGCGGCAAGCACTGGTAAGGAGTTCTTCTCGCCTCTGTTGGCTGCTCTGGGAACCGCAAAGCCTAACTACGCAACTGGTGCTCCTGTGTGGGTCATGAACAGAAAGACCCATATGGACCTCATTTGCCGCTGCCTTGAGTTCAATAGCTCCGCAGCACTTATGTCCGGTGTTTCCAATGTCATGCCGGTTATAGGCGGCGAAATCGTAGAGCTCGAGTTCATGGCTGATAACGACATTGCGGGCGGATATCTGACGCTGGAGGTCATTGCCGAGCGGAGCGGTGCGAAGATCGCTTACTCGGACATCCCTATGTTCCTGGATGACTGTACGGTGTTTAAGGGCACCCAGCGCTATGACGGTAAGCCTGTGCGCGGAGAGGCCTTTGTACTGCTCAACTATGCGAACACGGCGCCGACGAAGACCGTAACATTCGCCACGGACGCTGCTAACTAAAAGGAGGTGGGCCGAGTGACGCCTACGGCAAACCAGAGGATCCTTTTGCAGACCGATCTCGGCCTGCTGCATCCCACGCCCGAGCAGGAGGTGCAGCTTGACCACTACCTGTCAATGGCTCATGCGGCGATATCGAGAGAAGGCGTCCGGCTCAATCCGGACGCCCCTGAGGATGACGCGCTGCTCTCCATGTATGCCGCCTGGATATATCGCCGGCGGGCAAACCCGGACGCCTCGGGCATGCCCCGCATGATCCGGGCGGAGCTCAATGACCGCAAGATCGCTCAGGCAGGTGGCAGCGCATGATCTATGACCGCGTGCTGACTGTCTGCACACTCGATACTGAGGCCGAGCCCCGCTGCCTGCGCCCGGGTAGGAGCTATTACTTCGGCGAATCCACCGTCGGCGTGACACGATACTACGCCGCGCTGCAGGCAGGTGAGCGCGTGGACATTGCCGCCGAGATGTGGCCGGCTCCGATAAGCGCCGAGCAGTTTTGCCTGGTCGACGGGGCCCAGTATCGCATAGTGCAGATCCAGCGCAAGCAAAACTCCGACGGGCTGCCTGTGCAGCTGCTGTCGCTCAGACTGTCTGAGACGGTGTTCCCGGTTAAGGAGGCAAAGCATGATACCGATAGCTGAGGCCCTTGCGGACATTGGAGCGCCTGTGTCCTCGGTTCCGTACAGAGGCACTGAGGACGCCTTCGTGACCTATCAGTGCATAGGGCAGACCGGGCAGATATACGCCGAAGGTGTGGAGGCGGAGACGGGTGTGGCCTATGCCGTGGACATCTTCACCGGCGGGAGCTATGTGCCGCTGATGAAAAAGGTGAAGGCTGCACTCGAGGCTGCCGGCTGGGTCTCCACGCTGGATGCCGTGCAGTACTCAGACGACAAGCGCCAGTCCCAGGCGAGCTTGACGGCCATAGCTGCGGGGGCGCTGTATGGCTAAATTTGTATACCCGGATGTCGCGCTGTCTGAGCTTGCGAGGAAGCTTGAGGACAACGGCCTGTACGACAAGGAGAACGCAAAAAAAATCCTGTACGCCGGCGCCGAGATATTTGTGAAAGAGGCCCGGAGCGCCCTGGTGCGCGCCGGGCATGTTGATACCGGAGCCATGCGCGACAGTATTACCTACTACAAACGGATAAACATAAAAAAAGGCGGCTACAGTGTGACTGCGTCCATTAAGGGCAAGGATAAGAAGGGCGTAAAGAATGCGGTCAAGGGCTTTGTACTGAACTACGGGCGCAAAAAGGCCTACGGCTACATCCCCGGCTCACATTTCTGGAACGCCGCCATTATGTACGCAACCCCTAAGATGATCCGCGCCTGTGAGGATGCGGCAAACACGATATTGCACGAGAAAGGACTGATATAATGCCCGCATTTGACCTGAGATATATTAAAATCGGCAAGTACAAGAATACAGACGGAACCATCTCATACTCAGACGTCACCACCATCGGTGACGCCATGGATGTGAACCTGCAGTTCAAATATGCCGAGGGACGTCTCTATGCTGAGGGCGTGCTCTCTGAATTTATGAAGCTCATCACCGGCGGCACTATGAGTGTCGCGACCAAATACATACCAGCTGAAGCCCAGAAAATGATGTTCGGAGCAAAGGATTCTTCGATAACCATTTCCGGCCTCGAGCCGGCCTCGAAAGGACTTGCATACACAGGCGCAGACGAGCCTTCCGCTGTAGGCTGCGCGTTCTATGCTCCCGACATGATAGACGGCGCTCTCAAATACACCTGCGTGTTTGTACGGCGCATCATATTCGGCCTGCCGGCAATGGTGTACAAGACAAAGGGCGACAATCTTGTATTCCAGACTCCCACGACGACGGGCGAGTTCATGGCAGACCACTCCGCCACGCAAAATCTGGTAGACGTCATGACCGTCGATACTGTCGAGAACGCCAAGAAGTGGGTCGATGGGGTACTCGGAGGGTCCCAGGCATGATAGATATGCGCCTTGAGCGTGTGCCGTTTGAATTTGACGGGCACACCTTTCAGCTTTGCTGTAACATGAACGTCCTGGCCGATGTCCAGGAGGCCTTTGACGGGAAAATCAGTGAGGCGCTGTCGGGCAAGGCCGGCGTCCGGTCGCTGATGGAATTCCTCGCGGCCATGCTCAATGATTCCGCTGATGAGCAGGGGATAGAAGTTCGCTATACATCTCGCCAGGTGGGGCGCATGCTCGCACCCGCACGGATGAACGAGGTCAAGGCGATTGTCATGCGGCTTGTGAAAAAAGCCATGTCTGCTGACACAGAGCTCTCCACAGAGGAGGACGCCCCAAAAAACTGACTGACCAGGCGGAGCCGGAGTCGCGCAGCATTGACTTCGCCTGGTACCTGTATGCCTGGATGAGCGTCTTGCGGCTTGACGAGAGGTCCTTTTGGCGCACCGCAACACCTGCGCGCGTTGCGGCTCTGCTGCATGCTGCCGCGCCCCGGAGGACACTGCATCGCGAGGACAAGCCACAGAAGTCGTTGTCAGCCTATTTACTCGGAGGAGGTGGTTAAGCGTGGCCACGCCGTCATTAAAATTTGGAATTGAACTGAATGGTGAAAAAGAGTTTCGAGATGCAGTGGGTGAGATTGATAAATCTCTTAAAGTTCTGAGGTCAGAGATGCGGCTGGTTGCCGTCCAATTTGACGATAATGCTGACAGCCTTGATGCACTCACTGAAAGCAACGATGTTCTAAATCGCCAGATACTTACGCAAAAAGAGAAAATTGAAATGCTGCAAGCGGCACTCAAAAATGCTGCCACCAGATATGGTGAGGCTGATGAACGCACAAAAAAGTGGCAGACGGACCTAAATTATGCAGAGGCTGATTTAATCAAAATGGAACGGCAGCTGCAGTCCAACACCGAGGCCCTGGCTGACGCATCCTCAGGGCTTGATACGCTCGACGGCGGGCTGCTTGATACCACAGAGAGCGGCAAGGGCCTCGGCGACGTTCTGGATGGCCTGACCGGCAAGCTCGGCATTAACCTACCGGAAGGTGCTACGAGCACGCTCAACTCCATGGTCTCGCTCGGCGGCGAGCTGGCTCTGCTTATCGGCGCCTTCGCAGCTGCCGCGGCTGCAATCGTTGAGGTTGAAAAGGCGCTTGCGAATCTCACTCTTGAGCAGGCTGCCGCAGCCGGCGAGATCCAGGACGTAGCCATGCAGACAGGCCTGTCCACTGAGGCTGTGCAGCGGTATCAGTACGCCTGCGACATGATAGGCGTGTCCTTTGATACCGTGGCCAGCTCCCAGGCCAAGATGATCCGGAGCATGGCCGATGTACAGAGCGGCTCTGAGACAGCCGCAGCTACCTGGAATCAGTTGGGCATCGAGGTTATGAATGCCGACGGCAGCCTTCGTGACGCCCAGGAAGTTTTCCTGGAGGTCATAGACGTACTCGGCCAGATTGAGAACGCTACCCAGCGCGACGCGGTGTCCATGGAGATCTTCGGCCGGTCTGCCCAGGACCTGAACCCGCTGATTGTCCAGGGAACAGACGCCTTTCAAGCTTTTTACGATGAAGCTTCAGATGTTAAAGACATCCTGACTGATGTGCAGCTTGAAACACTGGCAGGCCTCGATGATGAAATGCACCGTGTAGAGGCCAGGTTTGAATCTGGTGCAAATTCAATGGCGCTGAAATTTACACCCGCGCTACAGGAATTCTATGAAAAAGCAAGTGAGGGAATAAAGGGGATAGAGGAAGATTTCGCTGACAGCGGGCTCGTGACAGTTTGCGGCTCGCTGTTGGAGCTCGTCACCGCGCTCGGCCCAGCATTTGAGGCACTCGGTGAAGTGCTTAAGGCCCTTTCTCCCGTGTTCTATTTATTTGCCCTAGTCGTAGCTGGCATTGCTGATGGCTTAAAGGTGATTTCCTTAACGCTTTCCTCAATAGTAAACCTGCTAAAGCTGGATTTCTCCGGAGCTGTAGAGGACTGGCGTGCCATAGGCGGAACTCTGTTCGGAGGAGACAACGCGACAACCCGTGTATTCGAGTCCATGTACAACGCCTCCGGTGACTGGAACTTCCCCGGCGGCGTCACCTGGGTCGGCGAGAACGGTCCGGAGCGCGTGTTTCTTCCGCGCGGCTCCGTCATCCAGAGCGCCCAGGAGTCGGCCCGCAGCACCGGCGATGTGTACTATGTCACTCTGAGCCTGCGGGAGATCTCCGAGCTCAGCGACATAGCCCGCCTGGCCCGCGACCGCAGGCGCAAAACCCGAATGATGCCTGCAGAGGAGGTGAACTAGTGGCGACCTATCGCTTGAACCCGGTGGACTGGGTATTCGTAAGCAGGGATATTCCCTATTCAAATGACAGGACCAGCCAAACCGTCTCCCTCATGACAACAGGGTATGCTCCTGGCTATCTGATTCTGCGGTTTGATCAGCTGCCCGAGAACCTCTGGTATAAGAATATTGAAGATGTATTCCTGTTCGGATATTGCAGCCTCATTGGGGCAGAGCCGTATCCGGAAACACATCATGGATTCGGGTTTGGTGCGCTTTATACAGACATCGACTTTGCGTCGTTGACATATAACAATATGCCAGCCATAGAAAACGCTGCAGGTGAATCGGATTTTAATCGTAATGGGCCGTATACTGCATGGCTAAGGGGATATGCGTGGTACAGCAATTATACTGAGGCATTATCAGGAACGTTGTGGATATATGCGAGCTTCTATGACGCAACGGGTCCCTTTACAATAGAAACTCCAAACAGTGCATATTCACCTTACTTGGAAGTGACCTACTATACCGATGCAAGAAGTGAGCTGGTTGAATTGGCACCTGCTTCAGGGTATGTGCCAAAAAACAGTGCATCACTGTTTTCCTGGCGAGTGCAACTTCAGCCATACCAGTTCTGCTACGGCAAAATGGGCCAAAAGTCCGGGACTTTCCGCTGGAGGGCCAAAGGCTCGGGCACTGTCAACAGCATAAACTGCGGCACCTCTCAGCGCTGCGAAGTGCCAGCCGGAACATTCACCACAGATGAAATCGAATGGCAGGTCGAGGTCGTTACCAGCGCGGACCAGACGCTCACGTCCGACTGGTACACGCTCAGCACCGTGGAAGCCCTGCCAGAGGCTGTGCCAATATCGCCGGTGAGCACCATGGTCGACGGCTCTGCTCCATGCACATTCTCCTGGGCACACAACATCGCAACGAGCACGGCCCAGACAGCCGCGGACCTCCAGTATCACACAGGGGACGGGTTATGGCAGGCGCTGGGTCACGTTTCTGGAGACTCGACGGAGTACACTGTCCCGGCCAACACCTTCTCCTCCGGCTCTGTGTTCTGGCGCGTCCGGACGTATAACACCGACGGAACCGCGGGCGAATGGAGCGACCCGGTCGAGATCATCGTCGTGGCTGCGCCACCGGCCCCTGTGGTGCAGGTCACAAGCGGCGGTGCCCCGCGGGTGAGCATATCCTGGCAGTCTACGGACCAGCAGGCGTGGGAGGCAGTTGTCGCCGACATAAGCAGCGGTATAGTTTACGGCCTGGCCAAGGGCTGGCGGCTGCCCGACTACCTCCCGGACGGCACATATACGGCAAAGGTCCGAGTGTGCAACAAGTACAACCTCTGGAGCCCGTGGGGATCCTGCTCTGTCCAGGTAAGCAACGCCGCGGGAGAGACTATCGCCCTTACAGCGGCCGACGGCGTCGCGGTGTCCCTGCGCTGGACATCGAGCGGATATGACGCCTACTATGTGCTGCGAGATGGACGCCCCATCGCTAAAACCACGGAGCAGAGCTATACAGACAACTTCTGCTCTGGCAGCCATACCTACACAGTGCGGGGGGTGTTCACGGCCACAGGCCAGTATGGCCTCTCTAACGCCGTGACAGCAGCCTCCACCTGCGACACCGTGTGCATATCTCCGGTGCCTAATGCAAAGTGGCTGCGGCTGCGATACGCCGATACATCCGACCGGCGCACATCGCTCAATACGAGCCGCACCGTGAACTATCAGTATCTGCCCGGAGCCGAGTACCCGTCCGCCGAAATCTCAGAGTGGACTTCCGCCACAATGTCAGTGCAATGCGCGTTCGCGTCTCCGGCAGAATCAGCAGAGCTGGAGGCGCTCCAGGGCTCTCTGGTGTGTGTCAAAGACCGGCGAGGCAACTGTGCCATCGGTGTGCTCGAGGCCTTGGACAAACAGAGCTTGCGTTTCTTCGATTCCTTCAGCTTCTCGATACAGCGGGTCAACTATGTCGAGGAGGTCACCTATGATTAGACATATCTCGGCTCGGGTGGACATTCTTCGGGACGGTGTGCGCTGCGGCTCTCTGCCGTTCCCGCAGTCGTCCCCGCCTTCGGTCATGGCCGATTCGGCATCTGCTATCAAAACAAGTCTCGCCGGTGTGTTTCTCCACACCGGCGAGATCGACTACCTCAATGATGAACTTCAGCCTGTGCTCATAATCGACGGCGTGGAGACGCCCATCGGCGTGTTTGTGCCTGGCACGGTCACAACGTCCTCAAAAGGCTACGGCGCGGACCTCGACCGCGTGGAGGCCTATGACCGCGGCGTCAAGCTGCAGCAGGCCAAGACCGAGACGCTGCTGCACTGGTCCGCGGGTACGAAATACCTCGACGCGGTCAAGCAGCTGCTGGTCTCTGCCGGCATAGGCATGGTCATGGAGACGCCGAGTGCTCTGACCCTCGCCACCGACCGTGAGGACTGGGCGATAGGCACTCCCTACCTGACCATTATCAATACTCTGCTGGCCGAGATCAATTACAACGATATCTGGTTCGACCCGCGCGGCACAGCCGTGCTCCAGCCGCGCCAGGAGCCCAGCGCAGAGCGTATTGCACACACATACACGGACGGGACGCCGCTGTCGGTGCTGATGCCTGACAGCGAGTCAGAGCTCGATATCTATGACGCGCCAAACGTCTTTATCTGCACGGTATCCAATCCGGATCTCGAGGAGCCGATGACGGCGACAGCGGTCAATGACAATCCTATGTCGGCGCTGTCCACCGTGCGCCGCCGGCGGCGCATACCCACAGTCGTGCAGCTGGACAATATAGCGTCCCAGGAGGAGCTGCAGCGCTATGCTGAGCACCTTGCTTTTGAGAGCATGCTTACCAGTAAGACCGTCACGGTGACGACGCTGGCGGAGCCTGGACACGGCGTGGGCGACGTAGTGGCCATAAGCCGGACGGAGCTGAGCGGGATCTATCAGGAGACCGGCTGGTATCTGACTCTCTCCGGAGGCCAGACAATGTCGCACACTCTCAGACAGGTGGTGTTGATATGAGCGATAAGGCCTCTGAAGATCTCTCGTACTCATTTGCGACTATTGACCAGATATACGATGACGGCATAACGCTGATATTCGACGGCGAGGAGACCGCGTCGGAAAAGCATTATAAGTGCAATTCGTTCTGCATCTTTGCCCCCGGACAGCGAGTTCGCGTAATCAAGGACTCAGGTACCTATGTCGTCGAGTATCCGGTGGGCAACCCCAACGCCGATGCCATTCTGCCGGCCGGCGGAAGTGATGGCCAGGTGCTGACCAAGGACGGCAATGAGGGTATCGCCTCAAAGTGGGCTGACATGAAGGGGATACCCACAGGAGGGACAAAAGGGCAGTTGTTGTCCAAGCGCACGGATGAGCCCTTCGATGTGGAGTGGGCAGCAGCGTCTAAGAACTATATACCTTCAGGAGGAAGCAGCGGCCAGATGCTTGTTAAAGATGGATCGGTCGATTATTCCCTCAAATGGACTGACGCTCCCGTCGACCACATCCCAGACGGCGGCAGCAACGGCCAGCTGCTGGCGAAAAACGGTTCAGTTTCCCGCGCGCTTAAGTGGGTTGACGCTCCGACTGAGCGGATACCTGCTGGCGGAACTGACGGGCAAATGCTCGTAAAAAACGGTACGTCAAACTATGCACTAAAGTGGGCAGATGCTCCTGAAAACCACATCCCGACAGGCGGAAATGTCGGACAGGCGCTGATCAAGGCCAGCACGTCAAACTATGCGCTCGAGTGGGGGAGCCCGACGGTGTCCCGTCTGTACCAGGGCACAACGAATTATGCCGAGCTTAACTCCAGCCGGGCATTTGTGCCTCACACCGCCGGGTCTCGTACATATCCGTATTATCTCGGCACCAGCTCGGTCCCTTGGTACGGAATATATACCGGCGACGGCGCGAGCCGCATATGCGGCAGCTCCGGCACGTTGGGTTTTTATGGCCAGACGCCGATAGCCCGGCAGACGCTGTCGCTCAGCTCGAACAACATGTCGTATACGTCTGTAACTGCCAACAACTATCTCTATGCGCTTAATAATCTCATAGGCATTCTGAAGAATAAGCTAGGGCTGATTAAATAGGAGGCTCACTTTGACCATCAACATATGTAATCCGCCCATCGGCTATGTGGAGATCGGCCGCATGGGCGAAAACCTATGCCGGGAGCTGAACATCGATGTCTCGGGCTGGCTTGCGGAGCTGCCTGGTGCCTCTGTATCGGTGGTGTTCCGCAGGCCGGACGGCCAGGTATATCCGGTTATCGTCAATTCCAGCGAGCAGGTCATAACATGGCTGCCTAACAGCTCCGACCTGGCCATGCCCGGCACCGGCATGCTTGAGGTACGGCTGTATCTTGACGATGTAATCTGCAAGTCTGCTGTTATCAATACGGCCACCAGCCGGGCCCTAGGAGCCCCTGTGGTGCCTCCGCCGGCCCCTGCGCCGGATTGGGTCACCACCGCCGGCAATGACGCTAAACGTGCAGAGGCGGCGGCAGACCGCGCAGAGAGCGCCGCTGTGCATCAGCCGATGATATCAGCTGCACAGACTTGGCTGACATGGGATCCCGACAATGGGCTGTACATCGATACAGGAGTGCTCGCGGCGGGCGTCCCCGGTCCCACAGGCCCGACTGGCCCGTCCGGAGGTCCCACTGGTCCGACGGGACCAACTGGGCCGAAAGGTGAGCCGGGCGAGAATGGCGCGGCCGGCGAGATCGGCCCCACCGGGCCGACGGGTGCCCCCGGGGCGGCCGGAGCTACAGGCCCCACAGGTCCAACCGGACCGAAGGGCAATCAGGGCGACCGGGGCGCTGCCGGTGAGATCGGCCCGACCGGGCCGACGGGTGCTCCCGGATCAGACGGAGCAGCTGGTCCCACAGGTCCGACCGGGCCGAAGGGCGACCAGGGTGACCGGGGCGCTGCTGGCGAGATCGGCCCGACCGGGCCGGCAGGTGCCTCCGGAGCGGCCGGAGC
>ENA-OOXJ01000870-OOXJ01000870.1-human-gut-metagenome-genome-assembly--contig:-NODE-870-length-22550-cov-4.287042_pt1 | contig 22550 bp, 40 predicted proteins | sample MGYA00241587_ERZ501343 | MGnify/ENA primary metagenome ERZ501343 (study PRJEB25962, sample SAMEA2042918) | human gut metagenome | biome: human gut; feature: human-associated habitat; material: faeces... | reverse complement strand
CCCGTGGAGACGGGGACGCGCTGCTGCGTTGTGAGGTTGTTGGTGGTCTGGTTTTGGATGCGGTAGACGTCAACAGTGTCGGTGTACCAGTCCGTGAAGTTCATATCGCATAGCTCCCTCCCATGCCCACGAGTTTGGCGCGGTTGGCGAGCAGCTGGCCGTAAGCCGTAGAGTTGAGGTCTCCCCAGTCCGCGGTGCCCTGCGTTATGGCCGTGGTGTCGTAGGTCACAGAGGCGTCGCCCAGCGTCGCGCTTTTCACGAGGCCCATGAGGGCGCCGGTCGCTGCCGCCTGCTGCGGCGTGGCCGAGCTGTTGGCTAGGGTGCGGAGACTCAGCGTCGCATAATGTGCCACATACAGGCCCACTCCATAGCGCCAAGCCTCCAGCCACTTGTCCGGCTGTATGCTGACATTGGCCATGTTTATGATTTCCTGCAGGATGGTAGCGGGCACGAGGGGCAGGCCCTCCGACGTAAAGAACTGCGGGAAATCAGTCTGAAAGTCTTGAACGGTATAATCCCCGGCAGATTGGCCGATGTTCGCCGCGGCCCCTCGCACGCCGAAAAATTGAGGCGAGCCCCAGTAACCCACTACGCTCGCCTCCCTTTATTCAGCTTTACGCTTACGAGATGTCTTTGCCTTTTCCGCCAACTCCGTCGCGTCCTCGGAGTCGGCATTCTGCTCGGTCTCTGTTGCATCCACGGAGTCGGCATTCTGCTCGGTCTCTGTTGCATCCACGGAGTCGGGGTACATCACGGGTGCGCTCTCAGCGGCCGGCTGCACATCCGCGTCCTTTGTGCTCGCGGGAACAGCAATCACGCCGTCCGCTACGAGCTGCTTGAAATACTTTGTCTTTCCGACCCAGTCGGGGACCTCGCCGACAAAATCACGGCGCACGAAATGAGTCTGTGCGCCGTCGGGAGTGCGGAACATGATGTTGCGCTTGCTGAGGATAAACATTAGGTATCACCTCCGATGTTGTCCCAGTAGGTGATGGTCTGCGGGTACATGACCTCGACCTCGGAAATGTTCGCCATGTAGGCCGTGTCGTAACACACGTTGGTGACGTTCGGCGCAGACATGATGCGAGACAGCGGTACGAGTTCCTCCTGCTTCAAGAAGCGCTCGTGGTTGACGTACACGACCATGCGGTCGGTGCCGCCCGCGCCCGCGCCGGAGCACCAACGGGTCGCGCCGATATACAGGGGAGTGCCCCGTTTCGCGGCCACGTTGTTCTTCATCACAAAGTCCATGATGGTCTCGGTGGCGAGGGTGGTGACCATCGTGGTGAGGATGTAGTTGTATTCCTCGTAGGGGATGAGGATGTGGTTCGGCAGTGCGGACTCGTCATACTCAGCCGCCGCCCAGGTCGCGGACAGCGCCGTGTTGATATCCGTGAGGATTTCCTGCGGCGTCTTTGTCGCCCAGTTGCCGTTACCCGCGGTACCGTCGGCGACCGTGCTCTGCACAGCGTTGGGGTTGTTGATAAGGCCGGTGGTGCCGTACTGCGCGAAGCCGGTGTAGGTGTTCTGGTCCATGTGCTTGTCATAGGTCAGACGCACACCGTCCTGCAGCAGCGAGTCGAGGGACCGGCCTATGTAGTTGCTGCGCTGCATATCCACGAACATTACTCGGAGCGCCGAGGCGTAGATGTGCGTTTTATAAACGCCCTTGTCAACGGACGCCTGCACGACGGGGATACCGTTCGCGCCGGGCGCACCTATAACACCGTCACCGGAGCCGCCGGTGATGCCGTAGGCGACAGACATAGCCGAGGCATACTCGACCCAGCCGCCGCCGGTCTGGATGACAATGTCGCGGGGGTAGGTTACGCTGGTCAGCGGTTTCCTAATCATCGTGTCACGCTTTTCGAGCTCGGAAACAAGGAACGCGCCGCCGGAAGCGATGCCGGCCGCGTCCATCATGGGCACGCCGGTAATCGGCACGCCGGAAGATTTCGGTGCGAAAATACCGGCGTTATGTACGCCGACATTCTGATAACTCATCTGTATTCCCTCCTATCAGGCGTTGTTGAGCGTGAGGATGCGCATCTCGACGATGCCGTTGGCGTCAGCTGCGCCGCCCCACTGGCAGTTGGTCAGCTGCACGGTGTTGGAGCTGTCCGCCTCAGCCTCGAGGCCGCCTACAACGGCGGACGGGGACGAGCCGTTGGCGGGGATACGCAGATATACAGCGCCGCCGAGCGCCGGGGTGCCGCGCTGGCAAAACACGTTGATAGCGCCGCGCATGAACACGGAGACGGGCTCGCCGACGGCGTACTGGCCCTGGCTCTGGTCGAGGTAGGTGAGCGCGGACTTGATTTCACGGCCGGCAATGCCCACGAACTGCGCAGCAGTAGCAGCCGCACCCATCGGGATAACGGCGCCGTCGTCATACTTGAGCGGAGTGCCGAAGGGTATCGGGTCCGAGCCGCCGGCGGGGCGGGTGTTGACAATCATGTCCGGCTGACGGGCGTAGCTGCCCGCGAAGCCGTTCGGCATAGACGTGCCGATGGTCTGGGGGTTGAGTCCCATGTTTAAATCGCTCCTTTGCATAAAAATTGACCGCGTCCAAAACTGAACGCGGTCGTGGTTGGTTATTTGGTTTTACTTCGTCTTGTGCGGGTTCATCGCAGCGTAGGCCGCCTCGGACTCCGCACAAATCTGGTCGAAGGTGCTGCGGCTGGTGCTTTTGGCTGCAGCTGCGGCGCTGTCATAGGCTGCCTGGGCGATGGCGGTCATTGCGTTGTCGCCCTTGACGGCGCCGAGCAGCGCGTCGGTCACGCGGGCGCGGGCGGCCTTGTCCTCGATTGCCGCGACGGCGGGGCGCACACGGCGGAGCAGCTCGACGGCGGCGTCTTTTGTAGCCGCGGGCATTGCGCCGCACTTGGCGTCCTCGGCACCTATCATCTTCGCCTCGTCGGGGTCCTCGGGCTTGCCGGTCAGCTTTTCGATGATTTCGTCGAGGTCGGTCTCATCCGACATGTGCTTTTCCTCGCGGCCCTTGAGCAGCGCCTCAAGCATTTCGAGGACTCGGTCCATCTTGGTGCCGAGGTCAACGCCCTTCTGCTCCTTGTAGACAACCTCGTCCTTCATCGGCTCATCCTTTGCGGGGGAGGGTTCAGCCTTCTTCTCGGCGGGGTCCGCCTCCGGCGCCTCTTCGGCGGGTGCAGCGTCCAGCGCCGTGGCCGTAATGGTGGCCATGGCCTCCAGCTCCTCCGGGCTCGCTTCCTTCGCCGCCGATCCGAACGCGGCAAGAACGCCCTTCGTGAATTTGTTCATGGTGTTTGTTCTCCCTTCTGCCGCAGTGTTGGCGGCGTCGTGTATTGCAACATCGTGCCCCGCCCTGCCTCTCAGGACGACGGCGACGTGATTGCCCCGTATATTGGTCTGATAGTAGCCCCCCGCTCCATCCGGCACGAGGTCGCACTGATACCCGCAGGAGATTTCTCTCTTGACGCGGTGTTTAACGTCGCTGGCGAGCTTGGCGTCTGTTATGTATACATCCCCCACCAAATTATCTCCGGCCTGTCTCACGTTCTGGACGTGGCCTCTGGCGTAAGAGGCAAAGTTCTCAGCCTGCACGTTCTCCGGAGGATGGTCGTCGGTTACAGGCTTGCCCTCAAAGCTCGCTATGGTTTCTTCGGCGAATACATCCTCCGGGCGGCGGTGCACGATCACCGTCTGACCGGGGTCTCCGTCCTGCATAACCTCGCGGGCCGTGTACTGCTGGTCGCCCGTGCGCGCAATGGGTACGGATCGGCAAATCAGATAGCCCTCCGCCGTCTCTATCTGGTTCGGCGATATGCGCGAGCCGTAGTATGCGATGGCCACTTATTCCACCCCCGTGACGCGCTCCGCGTAGTTGTAGTCTTCGCCCGTAATCTGAGATATGAGCGTGGACACATGCGCAATGTGGTCCGTCTCGTCCGCGAGCAGCTCAAGCAGCACGGGGATATCTCCCGGCGGCGCAACGGCCATCGTCGCGGCATAGGACCGCGTGGCCTCTATCTCGTCAACAAGATTTTTTTGTAGGAGTTCAAGATATGTCACTGGACGTTACCTCCTTGTATTTCTGCACCCATGCCTTGTATTTATCGTCGCCGTCCAGCTTGTGCTTCTGGAACGTGGCAAAGGTCTTGGGCGTGGCCTCGGGTATGGCGACGCGGTAGTCCTCCCACTGGCGATAGTCTCGCAACCATTTCGCGCGGCCCGCTTCTTTTTTGCGGTACGCCTCTATCTGTTTTTGGCTGCGCGGGTCGACGCTGTACGGGTTACGCGCCGGATTGGAAAAATCCTTTATGCGCTGTATCTCATCCGCCGAGCGTCCCGCGGCTGTCCACGGGATTAATGAATGTAAGCAGTTTGGGTGGATATTGAGCCATGTATTGGCCAGCGTCCGCGGCCCAGCCGGGTCCATGATGCCGAATGCGTCAGCCAGCGGCGGGAAGTCGGGGTCTGTGCCGCTTGCGCTGTATACGCGGCCCTCGTAAGGCGCGCACAGCTTGCAGGTGGTGTTATGGCTGCTGATCTGATAGAGGTCCTGCTCCGGGTCGCGCGTGAGCACGGACAACACCTCAGCCTGACGCGACGTTGTGCGCAGCACCATGCTGCCGTAGGTGTGCAGGCTCCAGCGCCGTCCTGCCTTGTCGACAAACGCGGTCACGCCCTCGCGGCGGAGTGCCTCGATAAACTGACGGGTCATCTTGAACGCGCCTTGCCCCGTCGCCTCCATGCTGGCCACCTGCTCAAGGCCCACTCGCCTGAATATGTCCGGCGTCGTGCGCCCTATGAGCATAGCCTCGAGCGACGCGCCCACGGTGGCGGTGGCCTCTGTGATTTCCCCCATGAGGTTCATAGTGAGGCGCTGAACTATGTCCGTCTGTGCCGCGGTGAGCGTTTCGGCGTTCTCATAGCCCGACGTGTGTTTTTTGACCGTCTCATACAGTTTCCGGGCCTCCGGGTGCTGTACGTAGAACTGGCGCTCTATCATCTGCGGCACGTACTCCCAGGACTCATTCTCAAGGCTGCGAAGTATCGCCTGCACACGTTCAAGCGCGGCCTCGGCGTGGTAATCTACAAGGCCGCCCTCTCGCAGCCGCGCTATCTCGTTTATAATGTCGGTCTCGGCCTTGAGGAATATCGCTATAAGGCGCTCAAGCTCGTCGGACATGTGCGCCCGGCTGATTGTCGGCACTGCTTATCACTCCCCAAAGCCCAGCCCGGCGAGCGGGTCACGCAGTGCGGTTACGTCCTGATACGTTTTCCCGGAGTTGGCGGCGATCTCCTCGTCGGTGATGCTGCCGAACATGCCGGTTTCGTCGGCGAGGCGCTTGAGCTCCTTTTGCGCCGTGTCCGCGCCCATGAGTCCGGCCTGGAACACGGATATGACCGCCTCGGCCTTGGCCTTGGTGATCTCCGCCGTCTCTTTTGCCGTGGGCGTCCAAAGCGGAGGGAATGTTATCTCGATGTTCTCCGGCACAGCACCCCATGTGGACATCGCCAGGACGGGGAGCAGCTTCTCGAGTGCGGGCCGGAGCTTGGATTCGCGTAGCGTGTCGACGTAGTCATAGTAGTTTTGCAGGTCGCTTTGCCCCGTGGAATTGAGCCCCGCCGGGGAGCGCCCGAACAGCTTGGTCATGGGGTAGTGCGACGCCCCGCAGAGGTTCAGGCACATGCTCTCGTACACCTCCTGCAATCCGGTGAAGGTGTACTGCGTGTTGTGCAGCTGGTCGCCCTTGTTGACAAGCTGGAAGCCGAAGTTGCTCATTACAACGCTCTGCGCCTGCATCACGTTCCAAAATCTGCGCTGCATTTGCGTGGAGCCGAGCGAAAACAACTGGTCGAGGTTCTGCACTTCCATTGTGTTGATGTTGGCACGGAACGTTAACGCAGCCATGTTGGCGCTTACGTTGTCGTGCGCGACGACGTCCTTGTATAGCGCCTCGACCTCGCTCTCTCCCCAGTACAGCTCTGCCACGCGCTCAAGATACGGGAGGTCGCGCCCCGTGAAGCGCACAAGGCGCGAGTGGTGGACGCGGGCCACGGTGTGCCCGGTCGCGTCCGTAATGGAGTAATACTTCGGCAAGGGCTCTCCACCCTCGAAGGTCAACTCCACATCGGGGACCACGCCCTGCCAGCGGTCGAGGATATACAGCCCCTCAAACGAGCCGGGGTATATCATGTCGAGGTCGAGCGGCTTCTCGAGATCGTCCTGCCCCTTGACCATGATAAGGGCCGCCGCGCCGCCGTAGAGTCTGCCCCAGCGCAGCCCCTCGGCAATTCGTGCGCGCACCTGCGTCCGGCGTTCGGTCTCAGCCAACTCGCTCAGCTGCTCGGGAGAGACGCCCTTGAGCTTGTACCACTCGCGGAGCATATCGTCCACCACGAGGCCGACGACGTTCTGCACGACCCAGTTATCGCGGTAGAGGCTGTTGAGCAGCGCATAGTTGTCCGTCATGCGGGTGAGCGGGTACTGCGTCGCCTCGAGCGGAGACTGCGAGCCATACCCCAGGTGGAACAAAGGGTTCGAGAATGCGTCCGCGAGCGTCACCGGCTGAGCGTTGTCGTTGATTTTGGTTTGTGTGCCGCGGGGAGCGGCTTTGTTGCGTCGGGACATATTACTCAAACCTCCAGTCCGGGAGACTGTTCACAAAATATCGCAAAGCATCGGGCGCGTGGTCCAGCTGTTTAACGGGCTTCTCCTCGCCTCTGGCGGCGGCTTTGTCGTCCCAGCGGTATGAGCCAAGCTCATCCATAAGCCCCGTACACGTGTCATGCACAAGCAGGAGTCCGCGTTGAAACAGCGCACCGACGCGGCGGATGCCATCAAGCACGGCGTTGTTCGCCTCGATGACGTACACTCCGCGTCGTCGCAGCGCCGCAATGAACGATGCCGCGGACGGGTCCACATACACCGCGCACCAGCTATCGCCCATGAACGCCATGAAATCGTCGGCGTACTCCTCGTCGGTCTTTTGCCGGTGCTCGGCGCGGCTGTCCCAGCGGTACTCCCGGTCGACGCGGATGACCTCTCCGTCGTCGTAGATATCCAGAAACACGCAGGGGTTGGTCGTGCCGTAGTCGCAAGCTATGTACCGGGTCGAGCGGTCGGCCATGTCAATGGGCGGCTCGCTGTAGACATTGCGCGTGTGGTCGAACATGTCGTAGACAATGCCCTCCGCCATGACCCACAGCCCGAGGACGTACCGCTGATAGAACACGCCCGAGTACATCGTGCGGTAGCGCTCTCGCGTTGCGTCGTCCAGGCTCGGGTTGTCGTCCATAATGAAATGCAGGTGCAGCGCGTTGCGTTCCGGGGCCTTGAGCAGCCACTCCTTGCGGAACCAGTGCTCGGGGTTTTCCGGGTTGCAGTTGAACCAGAATTTTGCGCCCGAGACCGAGCATCGCGCAAGGGCCTGCTCAACAAATGACCGCGGCATGAGCGCCACCTCATCGAGCATGACGCCTGCGAGGGTGATACCCTGTATAAGCGAGTAGCTGCTCTCGTCCTTGCCGCCAAATAAATAAAAGCGGTTCTCACGTCCGCCCCTGCGGGCGGTAATAACGTGATCGCCGCGGTTGTATCTGATATCGAAGTTGCACCGAAGATACGCAATGCTGAGCAGCGGGGTCACGATGTTGCGCTCAACCGCGCCGACGCTCTTGCCGCAGTAGGCGAAGGCGCACCCGTTGAAGTTGCCCATCGCCCACAAGAAAAACGACAGCGACATGATGGACGTCTTGCCGCTTCGCACGGAGCCATCGCATATAAGCGCGTCGTACTTGGTATACGGGAAGCGCATGATCTCCCGCTGTTTTTCAGAGAGTCCCACGCTCTGCCTCCTCTTTGAGCGCCTGCGTGATGGGGTCGTCCTCCTGTGCTGCGGCCTGCATAGACCCCACCTGCTCTGGCAACAAGTCAAACAGCAGCTTGGCCGCTTTGGCGTCGCCGCGCATGGCTTTCATCGCGAGCCCGGCCACAATTGCCATCTGATTGTCGGCGTCTTCCGTTTCTACTCCGGCCTTGGACAGTTTGGTAAGTTGCCGCTTGTCGGTGACCGGCAGGGAGAGGTACAGCTCCGCCGCTTCTCTCAGGTCGCGCTTGCGCCGGCGTGACACACCGGACGCACGTCCGCCAGCCGCCCCGTTTTTCGCGGCTGCTTCGCGGCTTTGGTCGCTGGTAAAGCAATGAGGTATAATGTTCTGTTCATTCGGCATGTCACCACCTCTCTTGCGAGTTTTGAGCATAAAAAAGCCCGGCCAGTGCGGCAACACTGAACCGGGCACAAGGAGGGTCTCCGTTATATCTCTAGCTTAAATATAATGCGGACTTTTCAAAAAAACAATGCCCCCAAATTGCCCTCACGACTCCGTAGCGCCGTACATGGCAATGGTCAAACGTTTGAGAGCTTTGTCGGCTCGCTTGTAGACGCTGCGCTCATCCTCGAGGTGCAGCTCCTCGCGCAAACGGCCAACGGCCCCGCGCTGTCGGTTTATGTACATGAGTTCAAGCACAAGGCGCTCTTCCTCGCTCAGCCGCGCAAGCGCGGCCTCGACGAAAGCAACGGACTTCTTCGCCCGGTACAGCATGGCCTCTAGCTCTTGCCGCCGGACAATGTTGGAAAGCGCGCGGTCCTCCTGCGTCGTCCCGCCTCCCTGTACCGGAGTAACGTCCGTATTTGCGGCCTTGATTGACGTGTACTCCGATTCCAGCCGTTTGAGCTCAAGCGGGAGCGTCACCACGGCATTGAGCTGAGCCGAGTAATCGCGGAGCTTGTCCTTCGCTTTGTACTTCCAGTCTTCCATGTGTTATTTCTCCTCCGTATTTTCGGTTTTGCTCTCAAATCGCATTCCGTTCTCAATCGCCTCAATACAGAGTGTAAGCAGCGCCTCGCGCTTGCGGTTGTATTCCGCTAGATTCTTGCCGTTGTAGGGTCTCGCACCGAGTTCTCGCATCTCGCGCACGAGCTTGACGGCTCTCTTGTTGATCGTTTTGGGGTTCATGACGTTAATCCGGCCTCATGGACGCCTGCTGGCACATTTCCCAAGCTTCCTCCACCCACGCGGGGTCCGGTTCATAACCCGCGGCCCAGCTCGCTGAGATCGCACTCAGCAGTGCGTGGTATCTTTCCTCCGCCGCCAAATACCGCGGCTTAACGCCAAGCGGCGGGCGCTCAATGTTTTCGCTCATTCTCTGCCTCCTATAATATCGTCGAGCGCTACCCTTTGGCCTGTTTCCATTGATGGGAAATCCGGAAGTGATATATTATCACTCCCCCATTCTTGTTTCGTGTAAAGGACCATACCCAGGGATGATGACCGTTCAATGTACTCAAACCTTGGGGCAAGTTGCTTTATTGCCTTTGCATTCTCGACTTCTTGCTCCGTCCAGCTCGGGCGGCGTTTGATAAGGTCGGGCTCATTAATGATCCTATTTATCCAATTTGAAATTATATAATCGTTTTTATCAACCAGCCATCCAAACTCACTTACATAATAAGGGTTGTTAGGCGCACTCAAAATGTTAAATCTTTCCCCCACCTCAACGCCCAGTACCTCGGCCAAGCGTGGCTTCTTATTCTCGCTCATGTGTTATCCTCCTCTTTATCTGTCAAAACAGGTCTAATAAGCTGCGGGTTATTTATCATATTGGCAAGCGTGTAGTCGATAATCCATCCCTCGTCCGTCCATAGTTCGCCGAGTTTGTCGACATGATAACTGTTTACTGACATGCCGACGCGGAACGACTGGTCTATTTGGACTTTTAACAACTGCGCAAGCCTCGGGCGCTTGTCTTGCTTGTAATATATGCGCTCGAATACGGACCCGCTGGGCAGATCCTCCTGTTTATAAACCCTTGCGCCGCAGTGTGCGCAATATGGCTCATACCTCCACACGCCGTCAACTATCTGGTAATGCGCATCGGCTCCGCAGTTGCTACACTCCATCGTGTGAAGAGCGTCGCCGCGTTCCCGCCATACCGCTACGGGCCGGTTTGTGTTCTCGCTCATACTTCCTCCTTTTGTCTTTGTCCTCTATCGACACGAAACACGGTTTTGCCTATTGACTCTGAGAAAAAATAATCGCTGTTCCCTGCGTCATCTAAAACATCTATTACAATGCGTGTTTCTTGTTGTGTAACAAGTACCAATAAGCTTGTAACAGTATAATAACAAGTCCCTCTTGCCTCTAGCCGCAGCCTGTCCCCCACTTTGCAGGGAAGTTCCAGGCTTTGCCCATGTTCCGGCACCGCATTCACTCTTAACCGCTTGTTTTCCTCGCGTAACTCATGGTTTTCTATTAAATGATTCGTTATTGCTAGACTCGCCTCAGCTCGAACTTTTTCTATTTCCAGCAGCAGTTTGTCGGTCATGGCTCGGATACGGTCGGCGTTGGTGACGGGTGGCTTTACTCCTTGCTCATACTCTGCCCACTCTCGTAGCTCTTGCGCTAACTGGCTGTCGCTCGTCGCGTCTGCATAAGCCAACATCGCGGCTATTGCAGCATCGTCACGGTCAGGGCGCAATACAAAGCAATTTGTTACAATGCTATTGTCAGAGCGCTTGCGAACTATGTATTTGCCGTATAATCCTTTCACTCCACACACCCCCTTATCTTCTTCTCAAGCTCTGCCCAGGCTGCATCCGTGAGGGCACGGCCGCATTGTGGGCAATATTCGTATTTGGGCTTCCACAAATAGTTTGCCCGGTCACAATTAAGGCAAGGTGGTTCAAGTCCAGACGCATCTTCATATGCGCAGTTTGAACACAAGTATAATTCTCGGTCACATTCGCTGCACGGCTTCCACTTCTCTCTATCAACAACCAGCCTAACCTCTACTCGGCCCTCCGGCACCATATCATAGTTGCCGCAATCGTCCGTGAGTATGATGTCGCCGTCCTCCTCTACTGCAAACGCTGGCCAGTCACACCCGCGCGTCTTTTCCGCCCACGGCTCCTGCACAAGCTCGTATGCTTTTGCTCGCTCGCCTGTGCGCGTGTCGATGATTTCATATATCATTGTGTACCTCCTCACAAATACGCGCCATGCTTTCTTTTGGCCTCGATGTTTGATAAAATCTCCTTCAAATCAAGCGCCTGGATGTGGCACTTCCAGCTTTCAGCACCAAACAGCCGAAAAATACAGTTTTGGCACGAACGTTGCTCATTGCAATATGCTAAGATGGTTTTAGCTGCGTTGACCGCATTTTGTTTGCTAACCACGTATTTCTACCATCCTTTCCAGCATATCTATCTGCTCCGGTGTGAGCAGCGGGGCGCGGGTGTTCCAGGCTTCAATAGCATTTTTTGCACCATTTTTTATTATGCAAACATCGCCTTTGTCATTTTGATATATGCAACTTTCAAAAACTGGCCCGTCATGGCATTTGTTTTTGCAAACGACTGTCCACTTTTCCCTTATTGTTACAGGTCCCGTTGAATACCCTCCGCCAATTCTTTTAAGCTCTACTTCGCCTCCGCAATGTGGGCACGGTATCAGCACCCCTTGCTCCGTCAGCCTCGCCGCTGCGTCGTGGTCTCCAAGCATCGCACGTTGTATGTCAGTCATGTTGTTCCTCCTTAAACTTCAATCCCGCGCTCTGTGCGCAGTGTATGTCGCAAATCTGCAAGGCTTACATACCCCTGTATCACGCTCTCGCTGAGATAGTTCACCTCGTCCCAAAACTGCCTCAGTTCTGCATCCGTAGCTCCGTGCTTATCACACAGCACCGTGAAGAAAATAGTCATGGCGTAGCTTATAGCCTCGGCCTGTGCATCTTGCTTTGCCCGCTCTACATCTGCCATAGTCGCCGGGCGACGGCGTGGGTTTGTTTTGTGGCTCATATGCAGATGCCTCCCCATTGCTCCGCCATAGCTTTTGCAATGCCGGGGAATGTCTTGCTCCGGCTCTTTGCCGCTCCGCCTTTTCTGCTTGCCCCCTTGTATTTAGGGTCATGCGTTTTTGTGTAAGAACCGCTCGAGACAAAAGGGATATAGTTTTCAACGATTTCTGTCGGCTTCAGCGGCGGCAAATTCTTCAGCCACAAACAAGTTTTCTTGCTATACTGGTGTCCAAACTCATAAGGCTGGATAACTTGTGTGTATTTTGGCATATCAAACACAGAAGACGGGACAGGATTTTCAATCGCAACCCTCGGGCAGTCTGCATTAAAAAACGCCATAAAAAATTGTTTTGCTTCAATCCCTTTTAGGTAGCGTTCTTCGTTCAGCTTGTGTCCAGCATATAGCCATCTTGCACCTGCGTTTGTCAGATAAGTGCAAGGAGGGTGAGCAATAATCAAGTCCCACGTCTCATCAAGTAAAGGCAACACATCGCCCTGTATATGCTATTCAGGATGTCCGCCTGAGCACGGCTGTATGTCGCAGCTGTAAGCCTCATGCCCAAGCGCACGGAAAGCCTTGCACACTTCTTGAGATTCTTCGCAAGCTACAAGCACTCTCATATTCCATCCTCCGGCACATACTCCACTCCGCCAATATACTCCGTGCGGTAGGTGTTGTACTTGCCATTGCCGCCAAAATACAGGTACTCGCTCGGCAGCGTCCGGCCCACGTCTATGTAACCCATCTTCTCCAACTCCCAGCGGGCCAGCGTCTCGCGGGCGAGGTCATACCACTCCTCGGGGACTGAGCGCTCAGTCAGGAGGCCGTGGAAAGCATCGCTGTGCATTACCTCGTCAAGCGGTAGCCCCCATGCGTCGGCTCTGTTGCAAGCGCACCATATCGGCGCTGTGCGCTGTGCGTAGTCGCTCCCGCTGTACTCTCCCCACGCGAGAAGCGCGGCCTCTGCAACCAGCTCGTCAGGAATTGCCTCCATTGCCGTGTTTAACACGTCCTCCCAGCTCGGGTAGGTATTCGGCGTGTCAGCGGACGTCTCGGGCGGCACGGGCGCTATGAGCAGCCCTGAGGCGGCGTGCGTGGGGGATTGCGGTATGATGAGCTTGGGCGGCTCGTTGGCCGCGAACGCGCGGTTCGTCACAAGCGCCGCGAGGATCAGCAGCAGCACTACCGCCACGATGCCGAGCACGACGTCGCGGGGCTTAACCTTGCGCCGCGCCGTGACGTCTGCTTCCCCAATGACCCGCCGCCCAAACTTAGGGCTTATCTCGGTTATCTCGCACGGCCCAAGGTCTATTGAGCTATACTTCGAGATATTGCTTGGAAATTGCTTTTCAATTGCTTCTGGTTGCAATTCAGGTCGCAATTCTATGCGCCGCGCCTCTGCGATTGGCTCGCCGTCAACATATAACGTGCCCCTCGCGTTTTTTATATTTGCTCTCATGCTCTCATGTCCTTTCCGTTCTCGCCCTCCGGCAGCATCGCCATGCCCTGCGCGATATCGCTTATCATCTGCCTCAGCTCTGCCGGGAGGGCCGCTTGTTCGCGTTCACGGACTTGCTGCTTGTCCCATATCTTGCGGAAGTTCGAGGCGATGACGGAGCCAAATATGTCCTTGTCCACCATGCCCCACTCTCTGAGCTGGTTTGCCGAACCGACGGCCCGCTGCACAGCCGGGGGCAGCTTTTCAAACTCCTTGGACGGGTTCTGCATATCGCACCGGGAAACGGCCCGGCTCACCAGCACCCAGGCCTCCTGCGCGGTCATCTCGTCCGGGTGCGTAATTTTGTAAATTTTCGCCTTTACTGCGCCTATTGTCGGGGCAAACTCCCGCTCAGGCTCGTCGAGGATGATCATCTTGACCGCCGCCTCCACGACCTCGCGGGGCTCGTCAAACATTCCAGCCCACAGAGTCACAGTCGCCTTCGCGTCCTGCACTGACATGCCGCGATATGAGCCCGGATATGCCGTCTTGAGCACGGCCAGCACCAGCGCCGCGTCATCCTTGGTCATAGGTCGCCCTCCTGTATCATCTGCGCAAAGATGTTGCCGCCACCCGCTTGCTTGCCTGCCTTGCGCTGTGCCTTTGCAAGCTCGTCCTCCTCCACCTTGGCCAGCGTGTCCAAGCCCTCCCGGGAGTACCGCTGGAGAATGGCCTGTATGTAGCTCCACGTGAGCTTGCGCTGATTAACCGCCTCGTCTATCGCGTGGGTCACCACGTCCGGCCCCAGCTCGTCGGTGTAGGCAATGAGCAGCTGTGCAACCGTGCTCGGCGGCGTCGGTGTGATGCAATCCTGATAATGCGACAGCACAGCACCCAGCGCCGCCTCGCGCGCGTTAGCTGCGTAAGCAGCCTCTTCTTTGCCTTTGCCTTTTCCTTCTCCTTTGCCTTTTCCTTGGCTTTCTGGGCTTTCAGAAAAAGCCGTAGCTTTCCCGGCTTTTGGTGGGCGTCCTCCAAGGCGCCCCTTCTCTGCATTCTTGCGGCATTTCTCCTCGTACTTTTCGCGGTCTCTATCGATTTGAGCCTTGACCATCGGGAATATATAACGCTCGTTCCCGCCGAGCTGTGGGGCTGCGCCCGTGATGCTGTATTCCAGCATCGCCGTGAGCAGCCGCCCCCTCTCGGCGTCACCGAGGGCTTGTATCGCATCCAGGTAGGAGTGATACAGGCAAACATAGTCCCTCGCCATAACTCAAAACGGCATCTCGCCGTCTTCGCCGCCGATGTCTGCGATCTTGCCGTTAGGCTCGGGGCTGTGTGCAATATCGCCGCGCAGCTTCGGCTCGACGAAATAAGCGCGATCTACAACGACCTCGGTGTCGCTGCGATTACTGCCGTCGCTATCCACCCAATTGCGAGTCTGTATACGCCCGTTGACGACCATCCGCTCGCCCTTGCGGTAATAGCGGCTCACCATCTCGGCGGTCCTGTCCCATGCAACGCATGTGATGAAGTCCACCGCGTTGTCTCCCTTGTAATCTCTGTCGACCGCCAGCCTGAACGACGTGACTGGCTTGTTGGTCGATGTGTATTTGAGCTCCGGGTCGCGCGTGAGGCGTCCCATGAGCGCTACTTGATTAAGCATGTTGCCCTCCTATATGTAGCTTTTACCAAACACCTCCACGAACTTGTCGTGCCCGTAGAGATGCTCGAACTTGCGCTGGCACGCTTGCTTTAGCTGCATGTCCAGTGCGTGGTTGCTGTGTACTCCGTAGCTTGCGAGGTTGTGCCAGTCACCGCGGAGCCACACCCAGCAGCCCCACTCCTCGCTTGCCTTGCGCCGGGAGCCTGCGTAAATATGGTGCTTGTGCAGGCCTTGCGTTGACCCGGTGAGGTAGCAGACGCGGCCGGCCTGCAATATTCTGTCAGCCACGCCCCCACCTCCTGCGTGCCCATTGTCTGCGCTCGTCGATGAGCACGGGGCACGTGTAATAATGCGGCAGTCTGCCGTATTTGGGGCGGACGTGCGGGTCCCCTTTGTAGAGCTCCCCATTGACGAGGACCCGCTTGCTCACGAGCCTATACCGCCCGGACTTTGCCGGGAGGAACAAGACGGGCACCTCATCGCACGGGCACCACTCATCGGTATCAAGGTGCACCCACTTGAGGGGCGCACGGCATAGCGGGCAGCTGTTCCACGGCTGGCGCCGCCTGTGCGTTGGCCAGCAGCGCTCCCGCGTCTGGTATGTCATCATCTTCTCTCGCCTCCCGGAATTCAGGGTCAAGTACATAATACGGCTTGACCGCGTACAGCTTTTTGGTCGCGCGGCAGTAGTCACAAACGCCGCACCGTTTCGGCTTGACGCGCCCCTCTTTGACGCGCTGGAACAAGGGCAGCCGCTCTTTGATTTCCTCCAGCTCCAGGTCCCAGGCTTGGCGGTGGTTGAGCATAAACACATCTTTGTCCGGAGGGTCTTGCTTGGATATCGCTACTATCAAAAAATTCGGGTCCGTGGCCGCGTGGGCGTTCTGCTTCTCGATCTCCGCATATACCGCCGCGCGCATCATGTAGCCGTTGGCACGAATGAAGCTGACCTTCTCACGGTACTCACTGCTCCAGCGCAGCTCTGATATACTCGCGCACGTCTTCCAGTCGATGATGAGGCGCCCGGCGGCGACGTATTTGTCAAGCCTCACGCGCCAAGGGACGCCAAACAGCTCGCCGGTCATGATGACCTCGTTTTCGCCCGGCATGTCGATGAGAGAACGGATTAGCTCGTCGTTCTGTGCCACGGCTATCATCTCGTCCGCCTTTGCGAAGGGAGCGCGCACGCCCACGGCGACGGTCCCCTCTGCCTTGGTGGTCTTGGTCTTGAAGATCTCCTCGAAGTGTTCCCGCCTGTATTGCTCGTGCGCGGCCTCGCCCTCCAAATAGGTGTGGAAGTAGTTGCCCACGAGCAGCGCCTCGGTCGGCTTATCTTCCCAGCGGCCCTGTATCTTTGCCATGGCCTTGGCTTCACACTCACAAAACGCCTGATACTGAGAGCACGAAAAATACTCCTGGTCGGCCTCGGGGCTGTAGTAGTTGTCACGAGTCAGCAGCATTGCGGCCTCCTGTCAGCTCGCGGTTGAGCGCCTCGAGCGCGTTTTCTTCCTCCTCGCTCGGCAGGTCCTCGGGCGTGGGGGCGGAAAGGTCGAACGCATCCTGCGCCTTGACAAAGCCGTCTTTGATGGCCGCGTACAGGTGCCGGAGTTTGACAATGTCATTAGGGTCGAGCTTATCAATGGGGCGGCTGAGCTTCGCGGCGATGTTGTCGGGGCTTACGCCAAACTCGGCGAACGCTGTCACGACGGCCTCCCGTACTTCTTCGATGGGTTTACCGTTCGCGACCGAGTTGCGCAGCGTCTCGTTGCACGCATCAAGCGCGGCCTCGACGTACCATCCCGGCATTACTGCCAACAGGCAGGAGCGCTTGCGGCGGGCGGCTTTGTTCGCCACCATCTCGTATATGTCGCGCTCGTCGGTGAGCTTATAGGAGCCTCTTTTTGTCGTGCGAACATGCTGCACGGTGAAGGTTTTCTCATCGCTGACGTTGTTTTCGAGGTCCCAGGCATAGGCCTTGACGACGGTGTGGTCGCTATGTGTGTCTATCTCGGCGACGCCGCTGTCGATGTTGCCCCAATGCCGGGCCAGCACCTCGACGAGCCGGATGCTCGGGCCGGTAACGACACTGTCGCCCTTCGGGTATTCATACTGCGCGGCCTCGGCCAGCTTCGGACGCTGGCACTCCATGAGCACGTTCTGGAGGCTCTGCTCAGGGTCTCGCGGGAACTGGCGGGCGAGGAACATTTTGCCTTTGATTTCCGAGAGTTGCTTGCTCTCCTGATATTCGCCGACCTGTGAGGTATGGCGCGCCATGATCTCATTCATGTGTTATTCTCCTTATCTTCCGGCGATGTCGTGGAAGTCCACGCCCTCCGCTCTGTCGTTGATGTATGCGAGCTCGTCCTTGCTCAGGCTCCGCAGCGCCGCGACGAAAAATATCCAGGCTTTTTCCCGACACCTCGGGCACAGCCCGCTGACCAACTTGTCCGCCGGGACGTCTGCAAAGCACTCACTGCACCTGCCCGTCTCGGGCGGCTCTCGGTCGTACTCGATTCCCGGCAGCTCAAACCGCCGCATAATATCAAGCCTGGACATTGACAACCGCCTCCTTGCTCGTTATACTTGTAACGGGGTATTTTCCTTTGCCGTCGCGGACTGTTGCGGAGTTCGCGGCGGCTTTCTTTTTTGCCTCTGCGATGTACTGCGTCAGCGCATAGACAAGCGCGTCGTTGACGGTCGCGTGCCCCATTGCCGCCCTCGCCGCGTTAAACGCGCGCGCCTGGGATTCCGTGACCCTCGCCTGTATGCGGACAGGGCAGCGGCGTTTCTCCTGTCTCGGCCTCGCGTAGCCCGTCACGACGGCCACGGTTTTATTCGCGCTCGGGGTGAACGTTACGCCCGTTTCCGCCGGACGCATGGCTAGGCTGACCGCTACTTTTGAGATTGCCGGAAACGCGGGCTTCATCCGGCGCGCCAGCTCTGCGCCCGATATGTTCGCCTCCTTTATGGCTTCACTTTGCCAACCCATTTAAACGCCCTCCTTTTTCTTATGCTCTCCCGCACCGTGCAGTCTTGCCCGCTTGGGCACGGGCGCTTTTTGCCGGTGTTGAGTATGTACTGGCAAGCGTGCGTGTTCATCAGCTTGTTGGATACCCAGTGGTGCCTGCACCCGATGCAGCTCTCATCAACCATTGCCGCCCTCCAGGAACCGGAGAAAAGGCAGCCGCGGTATCTGCGTCCGGTGCGGCGAAGAGCAGATCACCGGGAAGCCAAGCGCCGCGGGATTTGTCCGGGCCGTTATGCGGATGCTCTGCGGGTTAATGCCGAGCACCCGCCCGGCTTGCTCCGGCGTGATGCAGGGCTTGTCCATCGCGCGGATGTCGTCAAGCGTCATTTCATGCCTCCTCGATAAGCTCTTCCGGGTCCACGTGGAGGGCGCGGGCGATCTGCCCAACCGCGAACGGCTTCACTTCTCCGCCGCGCGCTATCTTTTTAATTGCGTAATATGATACGTATTCCTGCAGGTCCTTCATCATCATGCAGTTACGTGCAAGTGCCATGTCCAGGCGCGCCTGATTGATTTTCATGTGTTGTCCTCCTTATAGCGGTCCGTTATGTCGTGCACAGCGTCGAGGAATTCCTCGCGCGCCCACTGCGGCAGCAGCTCGTCGCGGCTTATCGCCCGGAGGTCGATGGCACAGCGCAACAGTTCGTGCCAGTCTTTAAAGGTGAAGGTTTCATCTTCCCGTGCCCGGGCCAGCAGTTGCCGCGCCGCCTCCGGGCACCGCTTGAGCGTTTCCTTGTAGTTGTCTAGTCTCGTCATGGGGGTATTCTCCTTTCGGTTTTGATATTGTTGCGGCCCTTGCTATCTCGTGGTAATATCGAGAAGAAAGGGGTGATAACTGTGTCTTGCAAGGGTTTTCGCTATGAATACGCTATGAGCTCACACGATCCGCTGGAATATCTTGAAACTGTGCTGGCCTATACTCGCGCCGGGTGGGTCGAAGTAACTGTGTGCCCATCAAGCGGGGTTCCTACTCACATTGTGTTTGAATGGCCGTTTGACCGCCCGCCAATATATCCTCGCGTCGACTGGCCTCGCACATAATCCCCGCAATGTACACGCCGGGGAAAGCACTCCGTGTATAGTCGTCAGCTCCCATGATGGCAGTCATGTGAGGGTTGGCGGCTATTGCTGCGTTCATTGCCTCGCCCGAGCAAAACACGATTATCTGATTAAATGCGGTGCCGGCAAATCCATAAGCGCCAATGTCAGCGTCCGTTGTCCTCACCTCCTTTGGTTGTGTAACTCTACATTTGCGGGGAAGTCACTTACACTTGGTGTCGGGCTGCTTGCCCACTATCTTTCACCGTGCTATACTGACACGAGAAAGGAGGTATTCGCATGGCGACGACGACCATACTCAGATCGAACAACGGGAAGTGCCCTTTGTGGGGCGTTGATGTGTCTGTTTGTGGGTGGTATAGGGAGGCGCCGAGCGGCGCGTGGAAATTCCTCCGAGCGGAATGCCCTATCATCCAAAACTCCAGACTCCCACGGCACGAACAGCAGCAGGAATATGAGCTGATGTCCTGTGATAATTACGGCTCGTGCCCGCTTTACAAGGAGTTCCAGCCAGTAATCACAAAAGACATATAGCGAAAAACCTTTTCACAGATTTCCGGGCTTCTCGTTAACTTATGCCTCGCGATCACAAGCGCCAACTCCTGCCCCAGCGCCTTAAACTCTTCCGGGCCAAGAAGTCCATCCAGTTCATCTCCGAGTGCCGCTTGTTCGGTGCTCTTTTTATTTAGCTGCACGGGGCCCCCTCCTTTGGTTGTGTAATGTCACGATATGTGACATTACTGATTAAAAAAAAGCTCCTGCACAGTCGTGTGGTAATAGTCAGCCAGCTTGATTTTGGTCTCATCTCTAGGGACTCTGCCACCACTCTCATACATAGCTATAGCAGATAGAGATACACCAACAGCAGCCGCGACTTCCTCGCGCTTGCGATTTCCCCTTGCGGCCACAAGCCGCTCAGCTACAGTCATTACAATGCCTCCCTTCTTATTATGTCACGTTATGTGACATTCACATATTAGCACACTTTTTCCAGCATGTCAACACAAATCGTGACAATTTGCTTGACATATATCACGTAACGTGATATTGTAAACTCACTGGAGGTGACGCCAATGTCGGGCTTTAGTGATATGCTCGTATATTTGAGAAAGCGAGACGGGTATTCACAACAAGAGCTTGCCCAAAAAGTAGGCGTTTCACGGAGCGCAATAGGCATGTATGAGGCCGGAGAGCGTGAGCCTGCGTTTGAAACGCTTGAAGCCCTTGCAGATACTTTTAATGTCAACATGGACACTCTGCTTGGAAAACCGACGGCAACATTTGCGTTGCCAACGAACATGACGCTACTTCAACAAATGCGTCAGGTGCCACTTATCGGGCAGATAGCCTGTGGCACGCCAATATTGGCAGAGGAGAATATTACGGACTATGTAGACTTGCCCGGGCACGTCCGGGCCGATTATGCGCTGACCTGCAAGGGCGACAGCATGATCAATGCCGGGATACGCGATGGGGACATCGTGTACATCCGGCAGCAAAGCGTTGTTGACAATGGACAAATCGCCGCCGTCCTCGTGGGCGACGAGGAGGCGACGCTTAAGCGATTCTATCGAGTGGGAGACACGGTCACGCTCAACGCCGAAAACCCGGCCTTTCCCCCGCTCGTATTCGTAGGGGAGGAGGTGAGCCACGTACACATTATTGGCCTCGCAATAGCGTATACCCATGTAATAGAGTAAGAGGAGGCAGGGCATCATGGGAACAGCAAGGAATTTGTTTTATTACTTGTCTGGGCTTGGAACGCTCCCAGAAAACGCACAGTTCGAGCTCTCATTAGAAGACGGGTTTCTCATCATGAATTACCTGAAAATCAAAGTGCTCGGAAGAAACGAAGTCGTGCAACAGTACAAAATAAACGCTTGCGATATTGTGGCCCTAGATATTGTGAATACTGCTGACCTTAAAAAGAAATCCATGCTGGCGCGAGGCGCTACTGGTGGCATACTATTTGGGCCAGTTGGCGCTGTTCTCGGCGGTATGAGCGCAGCAGCTCAAAGCAAAATTAAATCGACACTGTCAATCAGCTATATATCGTCCGGTAATGGAGAAATGAAATCCGTGGTATTTAATGCAGACCCTCCTTCGTGGGGCGGTTTGAACAGATCTGCGATAGCTAAATTTAAAAAAATGCTCGAAAAAGTACCCAAGTCAGCAGCGGTTTTGGAATACCTCGGGCAAACTCAAAACGCCGATGGAAGTATAACCCTATAAAATAAAAAACCCCGCCCAGTGGTACCAGCACTGAGCGGGGAAGCGCGAGAAAGGAAGGTGACATGAGAGCTAAATATTATTATATCATGTGTCACCGGGGCACGCAATATGAAAAGTGATAACGAAGGGCGCGCACCACGCCGGCGGGGAAACGGCCAGGGCACGGCCATCAAACGCGGCAACACCTGGACGGCGGTCTGGACGGTGGAGCTGTATGTCGAGCCCGGCACGCTGAAACTCAAACAGCGGCAGAAATGGAAGGGCGGGTTCGCCACCAAACGCGAGGCGCTCAACTACGCCGCCAACCCGCCCGTCGAGGAAAAACGAAAGCCCACGCTCCGGGACTACTGGAACAGCTGGTCGGCGGTCGAGCTGCCCGGCCTCTCCAAGTCTAGGGCCGAGGCGTTTGAGATTGCGTGGCACAAGCTCGAGGGGCTGGCGGGTATCGCCATGTGTGAGCTCACCATCGGGCAGTTGCAGGCCGTTGTCGACGAGAAGGGGCCGACATATTACACTGCCCGCGACATGCGCAGCGTGCTCTCCCATCTGTTCAAGCGCGCTGTGGCCGAGGGCAACGCCCGCGCCAACCTCGCGCAGTATGTCAAGATACCGCCGCTCAAAGAGGCCGAGCAGCAGCCGTTCACCGACGTGGAGATCAAGAAACTGTGGGGGCGCTACGCCGAGGGGGACCGCGTTGTCGGCTGCATACTGCTCATGATATACACCGGCATGATGCCGGGGGAGCTGCTCCAGCTCAAGGCCGACATGATTGACCAGGAGCGGCAGGAGATCATCGGCGCCGGTCTGAAGACCAAGAAGCGCAAAGAGACGCCCATCGTGTACCCGGATATAATCGGCCCGGTGCTCGAGCAGCTTATAAGCACCAGCGCGAGCCGCGCGGGATATGTGCTGGGCATGAACAAGGACAACTTCTACGAGGAGTATTATGCCGCCCTCGAGCGCGCCGACGTGCGCAAGCTCCCGCCGTACTCATGCCGCCACACCACAGCCACAGCGTTGGCTCTCGTCAACGTCGCTCCGAGCACCATCCAGGAGGTCATGCGGCACACCAAATTCTCCACGACTCAGCGCTACATCCACCCCGGACGCGAAGCTGCCCGTGCCGCCGTCAATCAGCTGGCGGCAGGTAATGAGAAGTAACGGCAAAATCTATAATTAGCTTTACAATTAGCAACAGAGCCGGAAACCCTTGATATTTCAAGGTTTTTGTTTCCCCTGCTAAGGGAGTAGTCGGTGTTGAGCCGAGCGAGGGTTCAAATCCCTCCT
>ENA-OOXJ01000866-OOXJ01000866.1-human-gut-metagenome-genome-assembly--contig:-NODE-866-length-22607-cov-2.353805_pt1 | contig 22607 bp, 17 predicted proteins | sample MGYA00241587_ERZ501343 | MGnify/ENA primary metagenome ERZ501343 (study PRJEB25962, sample SAMEA2042918) | human gut metagenome | biome: human gut; feature: human-associated habitat; material: faeces... | reverse complement strand
AAGTCCGATAAGCGCCGTGAGGAGCGAGACCAAAGCGGTCAGGAGTTTCACGAAATCAATCAGATCGGTCATGGGCATCACCTCCCGTCGCATGGAGGGCACTGCCCGGCACATGGAACTGCCGTCAACAATAACCAGTCTATCAAACTGCAGCCATAAATACGAATATATGTTCGATAATAATAGCGATGCGATTCTCTCAAAGCGCGGCTTTAAGCAAGTGTGTTAGAGGGCCGCGCTGGGCGATTTCATGTCCGCACGGGCGCCTATCCTTACGGCAATGTAGCCGCCTATGTAGCAAGCGGCAGGCAACGGAGAAAGGCTCTAACCGTGTCAGCTGAAAAGACGCCGGGTATCTCGGCTATCGATACGACGAACTTTGCGCGCCAGATTGTGCTGGACTTTGAGTTTGCGCCGGTGCCAAAACAGCGCCAGCGCCGTGGACTGCGCAACGAGATTATCGAGGTCGGCGCCGTCAAGCTCGATTACCACGGCAACGTTATGGGCGAGTTCTCGCAGTTTGTGCAGACGGAATTTACCGAAGGCGTTGCGTTTCCCGTCCGCGAGCTTACGGGGATATCGGCCGTGGACACCGCGATGGCCGATCCGCTCTATGTGGTGATCAAAAGGCTCAACGATTGGATCGGTCGCTACTCCGCCCAGGTGGTTTGCTGGAGCGGGACGGACCGTCGGCAGCTTTTGACCGAGTGCCAGGCAAAGCGCATCGACCTTTCCGCATTTCCTACGGACTGGGCCGACCTGCAGGCGTTTTACACCTCGATCATGGACGTGGGCAGCCACGGGCGCGTTTCTTTGAGTGACGCGGCGACGTGGTTTGGCATCGAGTTTGACGAGTCGACGGGCCACGCCCACAGCGCTCTGGCCGATGCGCGCGTAACCGCCAAGTTGCTCAAGCAGATGATGGACGGGGACTACCGCGTGAGTCCGCACGCCCAGGAGATCCGCCAGCGGTGGGGGATGGGCGAGCGACCCCAGACGCGCCTTTCCACCAAGTGCCCCGAGCTGGGCGACCTGCTGCTAAAGCTGAAGGCGGAGGGGAGGTAGGGGGCGACCCTCCGCCCATGCTGGTGCGGCGCCTTACTGCCTGGCAGTTCCTGATGTTGGCAGGTGGCTGCCGCAGTGGCCTATCACGATTAACTGTGCCTCGTCGTCAAAACAAAAGTGCAGACGGAATGGGTCGCGGCGGTTGCGACCGTTGCCCTTAATGTGTGGCAAGATGCAAACCTGCTTACCGTTGTAAGTGCGTTGGCGGAGCCGCATGAGCTCGGTGTCGTTTTTAGTCAGCTTGGTCTCGGTCGGTGCGGCGTCAAACGAGGTCTGATTTCTAAACTCGCTATAGAGGTCTCCGGTCGTCGGGCGCTCCCCAAACTTGAGTTGCCACATAACGGTCGCTACGGATTTAAGGATCTGCCATTCCTCGTCAAGATCGGCAAAATCATAGCGGCGTGCCGAGTCGTATGCCTCGGGTAAAATGAAAATGCGCGAGGGCCAGAGGTTTGCGGCAAACTTAAGCTCGTCCTCAAGGGTGCGCGGAAATGCCTCGAGCCCCTCGACAAAGCATGCTTCCGTCCTGAGTGCGGCTACCTGCTTTTCTGAGCGGTCGGCTCGCTCCAGCGCCTCTTGGAGTCGATACTTTAAGTTGGCGATCGTGTTTTCGGATTCATCCAACTCGAGCAGGCTGTTTTCCAGTTGCTCAATACGCTGCTCATACGCGGCGTTGCTGTCGGCGTAATCGTTTGCCAGCCCCTCCCAGAGCTGCCTGTCTGCAGTCTCTTTTGACAGCAGCTCTTTAAGGTTGTCCATTGCCTCTTGGCTGTACGAGGCGGCAAGCGCTTCGGTGCGTTTTGCCTCGGCTGCGGTTTCATTCTCTGCATGGCGTTTCATCTCTGCCATGCGGCTGCGTAGCGCCCCAATTGATTGACGTGATTTGTACCAGGCAATATCGCTCGTGTCTACAATATCGCCCCTGCCGCGCAAGAACGAGCGCCCCAGGCTCCGGTTAAGTATCGTGGATGTCTTGTTGCCGTACTCGCTTAGCCTATCGCGCCTGATGCAGAGGTGTCGACGTGCGTCTTCTTCGTCAGACAGATTGATGTTCGGTTGGTAAATGCGAAGCGATGACTTGGGGCAGTTGTATCGATAGGCGGGCGTATCGTAGAGAAAAAGATTGAACAGCTTTGATTTGAGCCGACCATCGGATTCATCGGCGGCAAACACGTTGGCTAGGCCCATAAGGTTATTGGCGAGCTTGCCGGGATCTTTGACGGGATATCGACCGGTATCATCGCTGGTTATTAGAATCAGAGGGAGCTCGCGCTGGCTGCTCAGAAGGTTGTCGGAGAACTCGGCGTCAAAGTTCTCAAACGTCAGGCGCGTGCACGATGTGTTGACGACAGTCTCTCCAACGCACGCCTGATGATTGGGAAGTGAAAACAGAACCTTTGCGATGCGGGGAATATTAAGGTCCGGTTCTGGCAGTGGCCAGCCCACATATTCGGGCAGGGTCGCATAGGTGACTTTAATATTGACTAGGCAGGAGTTGTCATCGGCCGTTTCAAGGCCAATGCAAGTGTGCCAGTGACGATACGAATAATGACTGTCGGGCTCGTCATATTCAAAGGCCCAAGCGACGGGAATCCTGCCTCGCTTGTCATCAAAGGCTGCACGAGTGCAAATGCTCACGCGGCTGCCTGTGGTCATGCCTCCAGAATAGCCAACGGGATAGCTGAGGTTTCCAAATATAAAATCGAAGGCAACGTTTTTATTGCTCGACAAAAACTCAAAGGCGCTCTGCTCATGGCGCTTGCGCTTCTCTTTGTCGCGCACCCAGGTGTAAATCTGACGATATGCATCGACGATTGAGGGCGTGGTGGTCGAATAGGGCGAAAGCCTGAACTTCGCACGGTAATGAATCTGTTCGTTTTCGGACCGCATGTTAGCCTCGCTTGCCTGTTGGCGATATTGACCTGTAATTCTTAAGTGTAGGCGTTTGAGTAAAGGGCGCGCATCGAACAACGGGCGTTAGGTGCCAAAGCGTCCGTAAGCGTGCTAATGGGCGCTGGCGACGCGGAGTGATCATAAGGTATTCACGCTATTCGCAGCATTGTTGAGCAACAAACCGCGCGAGGTAAAAACGATTCCTTTTGCAGAAAACCCCATGACACGGCAAGCCGATTGAAAGACAATAGATAAAGCTGTAACAAGGGTGATTTATCGTTCACCCCGGTATCAATAAAACCCAGGAGATTTTTCGTGGCCATTCAGACGAAAACTCTTCGGGGGGGGTGCTCGCTAGCGAGTGTCTTCCTTCGATAGACAATCCTAGCGTTATCTTGCGACACGCATTTCCGCTTCTCGTAAAGCGGGGCGCGTGATGGCAAAGCTAGCAGAGATAACGCCTGGTACGCGCGTTCGCGGTATCGCGGGGGATTCGCCCGTGACCATTAAGGCTGTCGAATGGCATGGCGATTCCGTCTTAAACGTAATCTACAAGACGGACCAGGGCGCACTGGGTGACCGACCTCTCTTCGATACAGACGAGGATAAATACATCATCGAAAAGTCCAGCGCCTGGGCGTTCGATGCCGACCCCGATGACCTGCGACTCGTGTCCGAAGCGTATCGCATAGGCTTGGCTCATCTGTTCGATCCCTATCTGGCTATTCGCACGTCGTCTATCGAGCCGCTGCCGCACCAGATTTCGGCCGTCTACAAGGAAATGCTGCCGCGCTTGCCGCTGCGTTATGTGCTGGCGGACGACCCCGGTGCAGGCAAGACCATCATGACGGGCCTCCTAATAAAAGAAATGATTGCTCGCGGCGATCTTAGGCGTTGCCTTATCGTGGCTCCCGGTAATCTTGTGGAACAGTGGCAAGACGAGCTATGGCAAAAGTTTGGGCTCAAATTCCGCTTGCTTACAAACGATGTGCTGGAGTCTTCTGCTACTGGGAACCCCTTCGACGAGGTCGATTTTTGTATCGGCCGCCTAGATAAGCTGGCTCGCAACGACGAGATCCAAAAGGGCAACTTCGTGGGATCTTGTGGTGTGCGACGAGGCCCACAAGATGAGCGCGACAAACTTTGGCGGCGAGTTCAAGCCGACCAAACGCTATAAGCTCGGTCAGCTCTTGGGAGACACAACCGAAAACTTGTTGCTTCTTACGGCTACGCCTCACAACGGCAAGCCGGCTGACTTCCGCTACTTTATGGCGCTCGTGGACAAGGACCGGTTTGCGGGAGGCAATCGCGTTAAGAATCCTGCGGCGCGCTCCACTGCCGGCCAGGCTCAGGGCCTTCCGCCCGCCGCTTCGCTTGACTGCGATGTTTCCGATGTTATGCGTCGCCTCGTGAAAGAGGAGCTGCTCAAGTTCGATGGGCGCCCACTATTCCCCGAACGCTGCGCCTATACAGTCGAATACGACCTATCTCCTGCCGAGCAGGAGCTCTATGACTCGGTGACTCATTACGTCACCGAGGAGTTTAACCGTGCGGAGCGCTTGGGTGGCAAGCATAAGAACAGCGTCGGCTTTGCTTTGACCATCTTGCAGCGTCGTCTTGCGTCGAGTCCCGAGGCCATCTACCAGTCGCTTCGGCGTCGTCGCATACGGCTTGAGTCCAAGCTCGCCGAGGCAAAAAGCGTTGCGAGCGGCAAGGTCGCCTATACAGATAAATGGGGCATCGATGCCAGAGATTTTGACGAGGACGATTACGACTCCGAAGAGTACGAACAAATGGAAGATGACGTCGTAGACACCGCTTCTGCGGCGGCGACTGCGGCTGAGCTCGATGCTGAGATCGCGATTTTACGTACGCTCGAGCGCAAGGCAAACGATGTTCGCATTAGTGGCGAGGACCGTAAGTGGGAGGAGCTTTCGCGACTGCTGCAAGACGATTCCAATATGTTTGGCATGGACGGTCGACGTGAGAAACTCATCATCTTTACCGAACACAAGGACACGCTGAACTACCTCGCAGAGAAGATTGGCTCCCTCCTGGGTGACCGTTCTGCCGTGCTCACCATTAAGGGCGGTATGACGCGCGACGAGCGCCATCGTGCCGAGGAAATGTTCAAGCAGGATGCGAACTCGCGCATCCTTGTCGCTACGGATGCTGCCGGCGAGGGCATTAACCTGCAACGTGCGCACCTTATGATCAACTACGACCTGCCGTGGAATCCCAATCGACTCGAGCAGCGCTTCGGTCGTATTCACCGCATCGGTCAAACCGAAGTATGTCATCTGTGGAACCTTGTCTCCACGCAGACGCGCGAGGGAGAAGTATTCCAACGCCTGTTCAGCAAGCTCGAGGTGGAACGTGCCGCGCTGGGCGGTAAGGTTTTCGACATCTTGGGCAGGGTTACCTTTGAAGGCAAGACGCTCCGTGACTTGCTCCTCGATGCGATTCGCTATGGCGATGACCCCGAGGTGCGGGCGCGGCTCAACCAGGTAGTCGATGCATCGCTCGACACGAGCTCCATTGAACGGCTTCTCAAAGAGTATGCGCTTACCGATGACGTCATGGACGCTCGCGGCGTAAGCGCTATTCGCGAGGACATGGAACGCATGGAGGCGCGCAAGCTCGAGCCGCACTTTATCCAGGCATTTTTCATGGCGGCAATGAAGCGCTTGGGAGGAAGCGTGGCATCTCGCGAGTCTGGCAGGTTCGAGGTGCTCGAAGTGCCGTTCTCGGTTCGCTCTATGAGCATGGGCGGCGAATGCGGCCACGTGCTTGCCTCCTATGAGCGTATTTGCTTTGACAAAGAATCTAAAGAGGGCCCTGGACTCGTTCCCGCGGAGTTGGTATGCCCCGGTGAGGCGCTTTTGGATGCAACGGTGAAGGTGCTGATTGGCCAAATGGGCTCGGCGCTCAAGCGGGGCTGTGTGCTCGTGGACGATAGAGATTTTGGAGACAAGCCGAGACTCTTGCTCTATATCGAGAACGCCGTCCAGGACGACACGACGCTGACCGACGGCACCAAACGCACGGTATCCAAAGAGTTTAGGTTCGTTGAGCTTGACGCTGCGGGCGAAGCTCGTGATGCGGGCTATGCGCCCTATTTGGACTATCGCGGTCCTCGTCCGTCCGAGGCCTCTGTCGCACACACTATCGCTTCTGAGCAGGAGTGGCTTGCCGGTGACATTGACGCGCTTGCCATGGATTTCGCCATTCGCGAGATCCTCCCTGTGAGCCTCAAAGAGGTGCGCAGTCGTCGTATTCCGCAGATCGAGAAGATCGAGCGAGCCGTTGACGCGCGTCTTACCGAAGAGGCCAATTATTGGGATGGTCGCGCGTGGGAGCTGGAGGAGAAAGAAAAGCAAGGCAAGAAGACACGCCTGAGCTCTCTGAATGCTCGTCGTCGCGCCGACGATCTGCGCGACCGTAGACAAATGCGCTTGGCGGAGCTGCAGCGCGAAAAGACCATCACTCCCGCGACTCCGAGGGTGCTGGGCGGCGCGCTTGTGATTCCAGTTGGCATGCTGCTCCACGACTCACATGCTACCACCGAATCCAGTGCGGCAGGCAGGCGCGAGGTAGAGCTTGCCGGCATGCGTGCCGTCATGGCTATCGAGCGGGAGCTGGGTTTTACGCCGCGGGATCGAAGCGCAGAAAACTGCGGCTACGACATCGAATCCGTGGTGCCCGATGAGCTTCATGCCAAGGGGCCGGCGCTGCGAATGATCGAGGTCAAGGGTCGCACCGCGGGCGCCACTACGGTCACTGTCTCGCACAACGAGGTGATGTGTGCGCTCAACAGGCCAGATGCCTTTGTGCTCGCACTGGTCGAAGTCGATGGAAACACGACCCGAACTTCTTACATCGCACATCCATTTACAAGTCCGCCGGATTATGCCGCGGCAAGCACGAACTACGACATCGCGCGCCTCAAGGAAGCAGGCGACGTGATACTAGAGAGGGAGCAGGAATGGCAGTAAAGAAGAAGCTCATCGAGGTGGCGCTGCCGCTCGACGATATCAATGCGGCAGCGGCTCATGAAAAGATGCCTGGGATAGGCGCGCATCCCAGGGGGCTTCATTTGTGGTGGGCCCGCCGCCCACTGGCCGCGGCGCGCGCCGTCATCTGGTCGTCGCTGGTGGACGACCCGTCGGCGCATCCCGAGGAGTTCCCTACCGTGGAAGATCAGGCTGTCGAGCGCGAGCGCCTGTTCGGCATCCTGCGCGAGCTCGTGGTGTGGGAGAATTCGAACGACGAGCGCGTCCTGGACGATGCGAAGGCGGAGATCAGGAAGTCCATGGGCGACGACCTGCCGCCTCTGCTAGACCCCTTCGCGGGCGGCGGCGCCATACCGCTGGAGGCACAGCGTCTGGGCCTCGAGGCCTATGCGCAGGACCTGAACCCCGTCGCGGTGGCCATTAACAAAGCCATGATCGAGATCCCGCCGTTATTCGCGGGGAAGCCGGCCGTGAACCCGGAGTCGCGCTCGCGCGCGAACATCGATTCATGGGTCGGTAACAACGGCCTGGTCGCTGACGTCAATTACTACGGCTCCTGGATGAAGGAGGAGGCGTATAGGCGCATTGGGCATCTGTACCCCAAGGTTAAGGTGCCCAATGCGCAAGGTGGCGGCGAGGCGACCGTATTAGCATGGCTGTGGACCCGCACTGTCAAGTGCCCCAATCCTGCCTGCGGACACGAAACTATCCTTGTGCGTTCGTTCGACCTTACCAAGAAAAAAGGTAAAGAATGGCATGTGGAGCCTCTTTGCAAGGGTGGCGAGGTGCACTTCGAGGTGAAACCGGGTAAGGCGATACACGCCGGCACGGTGAATCGCCGCGGTGCGACCTGTGTTCACTGTGGAGCACCGATTGACCTCAAGTATGTAAAGGAAGAGTCAAAGGCCGAGCGAATGGGTGCTCAGCTTATGGCTGTTGTTGCAGAGGGAAAACGAGGAAGAATCTACATTGCGCCTGATGAGATTCAAATCGAAGCAGCGAAAGTTGAGAAACCCGAGGATTACCCTACGGGTAAGTTGGCAACGCACTTCACGGGCGGTTCTTGCGTTCCCTACGGACTCGACGAATTCGACAGGCTTTTTACCAACCGACAGCTTACGGCTCTGACAACATTCTCGGCACTTGTGAGTGAGGCCCAGAAGAAGGCGGAGGCGGACGCTGTTTCGGCCGGACTGGCCGATGATGGCCTCGGTCTAGACGACGGCGGAGTCGGCGCACGCGCCTACGGCGAGGCTGTAGGCGTATACCTGGCGTTTTCTGTTGACCGCTTAGCGGATTTCTCAAACTGCGTTTCTCGTTGGGCTCCTACCAATGAAAAATCGATGAACCTGTTCAGTAAACAAGCGATTGCAATGACCTGGGATTTTCCTGAGGTTAATGTTTTTAACCACTCCGCGGGTGGGTATGAGGCAATCGCTAAATATATTAATTCATGCATTAATAAGTTGCCGAGTGCTGAGCGGGCCGGTATCGCGCGTCAATTCGATGCCCAGAGTGATAACGGCATGCGTGGCATCCTCGTGTCAACGGATCCGCCCTACTACGATAACATCGCATATGCAGACCTCTCTGATTTTTTCTATGTATGGTTGCGACGATCGCTTCGGCATACTTACCCCAAGCTCTTCAGTACCATGCTCGTGCCCAAGCACGAGGAGCTTGTGGCCACGCCCTATCGTGAAAACCGTGGGCGCGAGGGTGCGCGTACTTTCTTCGAAGAAGGAATGTTCAATGCCTTTAAGCACGTGAACAAGTACGCCTGCGAGGACGTGCCTGTGACCATTTACTATGCCTTCAAGCAGAGCGAGACCGAGACTTCAAATGACGTGGAGTCTACGGCGTCGACCGGCTGGGAGACGATGCTCTCCGCCATCATTCGCGCGGGATTCTCGATTACGGGCACCTGGCCTATGCGAACCGAACAAACTTATAGAACTATTGCCTCTGGTTCTAACGCTCTCGCATCTTCTATTGTCCTTGTTTGTCGTAAGCGTCCTGAGGATGCACCCATGGGGACGCGACGAGACTTCGTGGTGGCGCTCAAGCGTGAGCTGGGTCCTGCGCTCGATAAACTTCGTTCTTCGAATATCGCACCTGTTGACCTTGCACAATCGGCTATCGGACCTGGTATCGGCGTGTATTCGCGCTACAGCCAGGTGCTCGAGGCCGACGGTAGCCCCATGACGGTGCGTGCAGCGCTGCAACTTATCAACCAAGAGGTGGATGCGTACTTTAGCGACCAGGATGGCGAGCTCGATCGCGAGAGTCGTTTCTGCGTCGATCTCTACACGCAGAAAGCCTTTGACACCATTAAGTTTGGAGAAGCCGACGTGCTTGCTCGCGCTAAGAACGTTTCCATCGAAGGGCTGGCGGCACAGGGGCTCCTTGCTTCCGTTAAGGGAAATGTGCACTTGCTCGATCGTAGCGAGGTGTCGGAGCGCGTTGACTTTAAGGCGCCTACCTGGCTTACGACCCAGCAGCTTACGCATGCGCTCGAGGAGGGCGGTGTTACGGCTTGCGCCAAGATCGTTAGCCAGACACTTGGTGGCCGTGCGGATGGTGCCAAGGCGCTGGCGTATCGCCTCTTTACCATTGCGGACAAGCGCAACTGGCAGCAGGAGGCCTTCGCCTACAACTCGCTTGTTACGGCATGGCCCGAGATTCAGTCAAAGGCTGCGCAGCTTGCTGTCGAGCGTCCCATGCAAGACTCGCTTTTCGATTAAGTCCCAAGGAGATAAACCATGGAGAACAACGCTAATAACTGCGATCTTCTCAATAAGGGCTTTGACCTTTTGCTCGAGGCCCTTGATCCTTATGTGATGCGCGAGCTTACCCAGGCATACGGCAATGATTTTTGGCAGGTCGGTGTGCTCAACAAGCTCTACGACGACCAAAAGCGCAACCTGCCAGCATCGGGTGACTATGCCACTCTTGCTGACTCGCTCGATATTGCCTTGTGCTTGCTGCTCATTGACATCAACTGGCGCGATGTGTTTCGCCTTAGGTTGCCTCAGGATTGCAAGAACTACGTCATGGAGCTCAAGGGCGTTCGCAACAAGGTTGCGCATCGCGGTATGGGAGGTATCTCGGACAGCGACGCATGGCGTGCGCTCGATACCATGAGTCGTTTGGCTGAGCAGATTGATCAGGATACCACGGCGCAACTCAACGCAATGCTTCGCGAGGTTCGCTATGGCAGCGCCGACGGCTCGACGGCAGTGACAACAAATGTTGATGCTGGCGTGGACGCCCCGGCACCTCGCAGGAAATCACTCGAGCAAACCAAGGCCGTTCGTGGCCTGCCTAGTTGGCGCGATGTCATGGAACCCCATATGGATGTTGCTGAGGGGCGCTATAGGAATGCCGAGTTTGCTGCCGACCTTGCCCAGGTGGCGCGCGGCAAGGGCGAGTTGGAGTACCGCGACCCGGTCGAATTTTTCAATCGAACGTATGTGACCGAAGGCATGAAGGGGCTGCTCGTGCAGTCGTTGCGCCGCGTGGCTGGCCTCGACGGCGAGCCCGTCATTCAGCTTAAGACCGCGTTTGGTGGCGGCAAAACGCACAGCATGCTCGCGCTTTACCATATGATGCGTAGCCGTTCGCGTTTGGGGCAAATCGCTAATATCGCTTCCGTGCTCGAGGAGGCGGGCGTTGCCGAAGTCCCTGAGGTGCATGTTGCTGTGCTCGTGGGCACCTCTATCAATCCGGCAAAAGCCATGCGCCCGGCTACTATGCCCGGCATCATGGTCAACACGCTTTGGGGTCATATGGCATACCAGCTTGCAGAATCCGCTGGCAGGCCCGAGCTCTATGACTATGTGAAAGATGCTGATAAGAAGGGCGTCTCGCCGGGATCTGCTGCTCTGACTGAATTATTCGACGATTGCGGCTGCTGCCTTGTCCTTATGGACGAGCTCGTTGCCTATGCCAAGAAGATTTATGGCGTCGACGGACTTAACGCCGGCAGCTTCGACAACTTCATCACCTTTATTCAGGAGCTCACCGAGGCAGCACGCGCTTCGAAGCGCAGCCTGGTCGTAGCCTCTATTCCCGAATCTGACAACGAGATCGGTGGCGAGGCGGGCCAGCGAGCTCTGGAGCAGATTGAGCATACTTTTGGGCGCATGGAAGCCATCTGGAAGCCCGTGGCGGCAAGCGAAGGGTTCGAGGTTGTGCGCCGCAGGCTTTTCCTTGATTGCAAGGATGATGCCGCTCGCGATGAAGTGTGCGCGACATTTAGCAAGATGTACAACGAAAATACTTCAGACTTCCCGGTGGAGTCGCGCGAGCTTGAATATCGCGATCGCATGGTTTCCTGCTATCCGATTCACCCTGAAGTGTTTGATCGTCTTTACGAGGACTGGGCAACGCTCGAAAAGTTTCAACGTACCCGTGGCGTGTTGCGCTTAATGGCGTCGGTTATCCACGAGCTGTGGATGAACCAGGATCCTTCGCCGATGATTATGCCGGGGTCGTTCCCCCTTGATGTGCCCGGCGTGCGCGATGAGCTCACGCGCTATCTTGATGACAACTGGAATGCAGTCGTTGATTCCGAGATCGACGGCAAGCAGTCCGTTCCGTATCGCAATGACGGCAACAACACTCGTTACGGCAATCTTTTGGCTTCGCGTCGCGTCGCACGTACCATCATGCTCGGCAGTGCTCCCGACGTGGGCGGTCAATCCGTCCGCGGTATTGAGCGCGCGCATATTCGCTTGGGCACGGTGCAGCCTGGCGAGAACATCTCTGTATTCAACGATGCCCTGGGCACGCTGCAGACATCTTCGTCTTTCCTGTATAGCGACGTCAACGGAAACCGTTTTTGGTACGATACGCGCCCCACGTTGCGCAAGGTTGCCGATGACCGCGCCCAGCAGGTCAAGGACTCTGAGGCGCTCTATGAAGTTGAGAGTCGCCTAAAGAGGCTGCGCAAGATCGATCCCTTCTCGGGCATTCATGTATGTCCCGCAAGCTCGCTTGACGTTCCGGATGATCAGACGCTGCGCCTGGTGGTGCTGACGCCGTCTGCCAATCACCGTGGAAAAACGGCCGATTCCGCGGCACTCACCTTGGCATCGGAGATACTCTCAAATCGCGGTACGTCTCCGCGTACGTACAAGAACATGGTTGTGTTCGCCGCTGCGGACGCATCTTACTATGCACAACTCCTAAGTGAGGCGAAACAATACCTTGCTTGGGATTCCATCAAGAAAGATCGCGAGTCGCTGAACCTTGACGTGGCACAGACGCGCGAGACTGACCAGAGTGTGAGACGTGCCGACGAATCGCTCGAGATAAAGATCCAGGAGGCCTATAGCTGGCTTATTTATCCGCGTGTCGACCTTTTCAGCGACTCGATGGATATCGTTTGGGAAGCAGAACACGTTGAGGGCGGCGGCGAAAATATCGTTGCCAAGATGGCACGCAAGCTTGTTTCCGATGAGGCGGCCATCAAGACCTGGGCACCCGCCCTGCTTAAGATGGAGCTCGATCGGGTGCTCTGGAAGGAAGCGGACCACATCCAGATTAAGCGCCTGTGGGAGTTCCTGTGCTCTTATTGCTATCTTCCCAGGCTGTCGTGCTATGGCGTGCTCGAGGACGCGATTCAAAGGGGCCTGGGCTCAAAGGAATACTTTGGCCTTGCTGCTGGCTTCTCGGACGATCGCTATATGGAGCTGACGTTTGGTGAGCAGAAGACATTTATCAACGAGAGCGACCTGCTGGTAAAACCGGCCGTAGCAACAAGGCAGATTGAAGAGGAAGAGGCTGCTGCTCGCGCTGCGGCTGCGGAGGCTGCGCAGAGTTCCGGCAACGGTGGGCATGGGGTTACGTTTGGCCCTACGACGACCGAAACCGTAACGGATACGGACGGCAGGACCACGGTTGTCGACACGACGCCAGTGGTGGTGCAGCCCGCGAGGCAAAAGACATCCTTCCATATGACGGCAAAGCTCGACAACACTCGTGTCAATCGCAATATCCAGACCATCATGGACGAAGTAGTGAGTCAGCTAAACATGCTGGGCGGTGCCGACGTGCAGCTTTCGTTTAGTGTCTCCGCTCATGTCGAAGACGGAATCCCCGTGCAAACAGTCCGAGCAATAAGCGAGAACTGCTCCACGTTGGGCATTAACGACTATAGGTTTGGGGAGTAAGGGTGATAGCTGGAAATTAGCCAGATCTAATATTTCACTACTCGGATGATAGGGCAGGATGAGGCACAGCTGACTATTCAGCTGACAATGGGAAAACGTCCTGCTAAATAGATGAACCACGCTGACACTTGTGTATGTCAAAAGGCATACACAAGTGTCAGTCTTTTGACATCGTGTGGTCAACGACTGAACGCCACCATGACGCCGTTGGCGTTCGTCTAAGCCATCGCGATCCCGCGTGCGGCACTCAACAGCTCATACTCCCTCTGGCTCCATTGGCACAGCTCGGCAGTCTCGACGGCATCGCGACACAGATCCAGGAACACCTCGGCGCCCTCGCAGAAACACTTGCGGGCAAAGTCGCCCGAGCCGTCCGCGATACACGTGCCGTCTGCAAGCAGCTTCCAACTCGACGGTTCACGCGAGTCATCTCCGAGCAGCTTGATTTGCAGTACGTGCGGATTGCCGGCGGCGCAGAGCTCTTCCTCGAGCTTCTTCACCGTAAAGCGCATCTGGTGGGAGAGGCTGCTCTTGACCAGGGCCGAGGCATAGCCGCTCGGCTCGTCCAGAAGATGCATTCGTTTTGGTTTGACGACCAGGTTGTGGAAGTTGCGCTCACTGCGCACGGAGAAATTGTCCATATGGACTCCTTTCATCGATGTTGGCAGGGCCACCGTGCCTCTTGGCCGGTTGGCGTCGGGATCGTGGAGCCAACTCTCTACCCCGACTCTGGATAAAACGCGCCCGCTCCTTGCGGACACGATGGAGTCTATCAGCACGCGCGGACAGAAATCAAGCGCCGCCTGCGAAATGATGTGCAGACGGCGCTTGATTACGCAGCAATTATTCGGCAAACATCCGGAAAAGTGTCGAAATCAGCCGTATGAAAGTACGGAAAAGTGTCAAATTCGAGCCGCCCAAATTTCGGAAAAGTGTCGAAATGAGCACCTAACAATCACAGAAAAGTGTATTCTAGTGCTAAAACAGCACGTAATAAGGGGTACGCTTATGCTACAGAGAAAAGCGAAAGCACAATTTGAATCTTGGCTTGCCTCGTCGCCTAACAAGGCCCTTTTGGTCAAGGGCGCCCGACAGGTGGGAAAGTCATATCTGGTCAACGCGTTCGCACGTGAATCGTTCGAAAACGTCGTGACGTTCGACCTTATCGCCGACGCGTCCATGCGCGATTCATTTTTGGCGGCAAAAAGCGCGGACGACCTTCTTATGCGCATGTCTATCGCTGCGACGCAGCCGATGGTTGCCAACAAAACCGTCGTGGTTATCGACGAGGTGCAGCGATGCCCCAATGTGGTGACGTTTATCAAATACCTCGTGCAGCGCGGCGACTTTCGGTACATCCTCACCGGATCGCTCCTTGGCGTTGAGCTCGAGGGCATCGACTCGCTGCCGGTGGGGTATGTCGAACAGGTCCAGATGTACCCGCTCGACTTTGAGGAATTCTGCTGGGCAAACGGTGTTGCTGACGGCGCGTTTGACATGCTCAGGGGCTGTCTAAAGGATGAGGGGGAGCTCCCAGACTATCTATATGACCGCTTGCTCGATCTGTTTCATCAGTATGTGGTGGTGGGCGGCATGCCCGACGCGGTCAATTCCTTCTTGGCGACGCGCAACGTCGACGAGGTTCGGAACATCCATCGCGATCTTCACGCCCTGTATCGCGATGACATCGCAAAGTACGCTCCGCCCGAGCTACGTTTGGTTATTCGCGATATCTATGATTTGATTCCCAGCGAAGCGGGTTCTAAAAACAAGCGATTCAAGCTGTCATCGATTAACGGTGTCAAACGTTTTTCACAGGTGACAGACCATTTTCTCTGGTTATCGGAGGCGGGTGTCGCGCTTCCCGTGTATAACGTAACGGCGCCCGTGGCACCCCTTTTATTGGGGGAGCAACGAAATCTGTTCAAGCTGTTTTACTTGGACACCGGAATGCTCATGTCGTCGTATTCCAAAAGGGTCGCTCAAGGCGTTTTTGATGGAGAGGCAGAAGGCCCCTTTGGCATGAACATGGGGGCGGCGTTTGAGGGCTTCGTTGCCCAAGAGCTCAAAGCTCATGGATTTAGACTGCGCTACTTTACGTCCAAAAAGGTCGGTGAGCTCGATTTTGTGGAAGAGACGTTCGATGGGGAAGTGTTTGCCATCGAGGTCAAATCGGGCAAGAGCTTTAAGTCCCACGCGGCGCTCGATAACGCACTGGCAACGAAGGGCTACGGAATCGACCGTGCTCTGGTGCTTGCTGAGTGCAACCTGCACCGCGATGGAGAGGTGTTGTATCTGCCCATCTTTATGGCGGGCCTCTTGGAGCCGTAACGCGTTGCCGGCTCTTCCAGCCCTCCTTTAACCTTCGCTACTCGTCTCCGTCGTTGGGGTCGCCTTTGAGGGTGTTGATGTCCAGGTACTGGTTGTCGTCCTCTTTTTGCTGCGTTGCCGATTCGGACGCGTTGGGGCCGCGGAATAGCTGGAATCCCTCAAACGCGATCACGCCGAGCAGGGCGATGATGATGGCGATAAAGACAACCTTTGCCGCCTGCGAAAACTCAGAAAAGCGCGGCGGTTCTTCTTCGGTGTGGTAATCGGCAGCGCGCTCATCGTCGGTGCCGTGGGTATACGACGATGCCGAGGCTGCCTTTACGCTCGCTTGGTTGTAATCGGGAGCGGGCGTGGCGGCAAACGGGTCGCGAGAATAGCTGCTCGACGTTTGGCCGTAATCCTCGGTTTCGATGCGGCCGGCGCGAGGCTGTTCGCTCGGGCGGTTGGCGTATGCTGCGGTGTTGTCGTATGCGGAGTCGCGTTCTTCGGCAGCCGCAAACAGGGGGTTTACCGGAATGTCGAGCGCCGGCATGCCGCCCGAAGTCTCGTCCAGATCTGCCGCGGCCCAGGAATCGAAGGCAAACTGGCGGGTTGCAAAGTCGTCGAGATCCGCAACGGGCGGTTCGGGCGCATTGTGCTGTGCCGCGGCGATAAACGATGCCGTCTCGGTAGGATCGCCTGCCGAAGGGGTTTTGCCACCCATGAGTTCATCGGTGGTCCAAGGGCGGTCGCTCATCACGTCGTCGAGGCTCAACGCAAACAGATCGTCTTCGCCCTCGTCAAACGCGTGTTTCGCATGCCTGGCGGTAGGCGCGATGCCTCCGTGGCTGCTGCGCGATGCGTTGCTCGACCTCATCTTGTCCCATCCTTTCGAACTGTCTAGCCCCTCGATTATATGGAACTTGCCTTGTCACCGATGCCCGAATTCGCGCATTCAAGAACTCGTACTAAGGGGAGGATGGTTCAGGTGGGTCGTTTACTTGTCGTCGACCTCTGCCTTGGCCTCGTTGAGATAGCTGTAGAAGCTGTACTTGGAGATGCCAAAGAACTCGCAGGCGCGCTCGCTCGATTTGGAGATAAGGAAGGCGCCGCGGCGGTCGAGGTATCCGATAGCGCGAATGCGCTCGTCCTTGGTCATGAGGGCGGCGGGCTTGCCCACGTATTGCTCGCACTCGCGCAGCAGATCCTCGAGCAGGTCGCCGATGTTTTTGGTGATGGGCTCGGGCTCGGTATATCCCTTGTCGCCCGTGCCGGTGAGCGCTTCGAGCGAACGCTCAAACGCCTTCATGAGCGTGATGTCAAAGTTGATGCCCATAATGCCAACGGGGTTGCCGGCGTCGTCGCGAATGAAGATGGTCGACGATTTGAGCAGCTTGCCATCGGCGGTCTTGGTGAGGTACGGCGCGCGGTCGTGGACCTCGGCGGCATCCTCGTGCATGGACTCGAGCACGATGTGGCTGGGACCGTCGCCCAGTTTGCGTCCGCTGACGTGGCCGTTTTCGATCACCACGATAGAGTGGTCCATGTCCTCGGTCTCCAGATCGTGGACGACGATTTCGCAGCTGGGGCCAAACTGTAGCGCCAGGCTGTGCGCAAGACGCTTGTAAAACTCAATCTGTGCGGGGGTCATGGGTGCCTTCCTAAAAATAAGTTTGGGCTCACTGTGCCACAAATGCCACATGGTCGCAAATAACGAAAGCGTCGCTGCGTTATAAGGCCGCCAACGGCCAGGACACCATCTTTATGCACCCGCGGCGCGAGTTATGGGTACGATGGCTTCAGGGGAGGTATCGACATGAAACTCGGATGCGTCATTATGGCTTCGGGCGAGGGCAAGCGGTTTGGATCTAACAAGATGCTTGCCGATATCTGCGGAAAGCCGCTGATTCAGCGGACGATTGAGTCGGTGCCCAAAGGATTTGACGTTGTTGTTACGACGCGCTGGCCCCAAGTTGCCGAGATTTGCCGTGAGCTGCGCTGCGCGTGCGCGCTGCACGATGGCGCGCTCAGGAGCGAGAGTGTGCGCGCCGGTCTTACCTGGGGAGCCGATCGCGGCTGGAAGGGCTGCCTCTTTTTGCCGGGCGACCAGCCGCTCGTGAGTTCGGCTTCCTTTGAAGCACTCGCCGGTGCTTTTAAGGCCAACGGCGGCGTTGCGCCCGTGCGTCTTGCCCTAAACGGTGAACCCGCCTCGCCGGTGCTGTTCCCTGCGAGTCTCTTTCCCGACCTTATGGGTCTTAAGGGCAAGGATGGCGGATCGTCGCTGCTGCGCGGCCGCGCCGATGTCCAGTTGGTCGAGGCACGTGCCTACGAGTTGTGGGATGTCGACACCGCCAAGGGCCAGCGCCGCGTCTCGGAGCACATCGCCGGCTGCTACGTGCCTCGCTAGCAGAAAGGGCGTCAGGGTAGCGCCGGCTACTTGAGGCTGCTGGCGACGACGGAGCGGCCGAGCGCAGCCTCAAAGCGGTCGGCCATCGTTGGGTCGGCAAGCGTGTCGACTTGGTTGAGCATGATGCGGGCATTGTTGAGTTCCAGCGCCTGCATTTCGGCATTGAGCACTTGGGCGACGCGCTCGGGCGTTGCGATGTCGGTGAGCTCGCAACCGCAGCGCTCGCAAAAGAGCTCGGGGCGGTGGACGGCTTCGTTGATGGGCTTGCCGAATCCCGAGGCGCCGACGAGCCAGAGGTCATTGGCCGTACCGGCGGGAACGACCGGCTCCCAGGCGGCGTGCGCCTTGAGCGGGAGCCGCTTGCTGCCGTCCGCCTCGGCCAGGACGTAGTCAAAGCGCTGCGCCAGCTGGTCGAGCGGTTCGGCAGGGGAGGAGAGCTTGCCCGTCTGGGGGTCCAAGACACCAGCTTGGCAGATGCTTCCCCGCACAAGCCCCGAGCAGGCATCGCAGGTGCAGCCTGGGGTGTGTAGGGCACCTGGCTTCCAGGGCGCAGCGTCCAGACGACGGCTCGACCCGTCCCACGGCACGCCGGCGACGGGAAACATATGCGTGGTGGTGCAGAGGAGCACGCGGCCGCCGGCACGCATAAGCTCAAGGCCGAGCGTCTTTAGCAGGGTCGACTTGCCACCGCTGCCGATGATCGCGGTGATGCCCGGCTCAATCTTGAGCGCGGAGGCAAGGCCGCCGTTAACCGTTTCCATCTGTTCACCGCCGTATAATGCTGTGATAAGAAATAATCATTAGCGTAGCGGCAGAACCGCTTTTGCTCTGATAAACCGTAGCACAGGGAGGTGCCCCGGGAATGCTCGTTTATGTTCGCGGCGCCGGCGATATCGCCACGGGTGTGGCTGCTCGTCTGGTGCGCGCCGGCGTGTCGGTCGTCATGGCCGATATCGCGGTCCCCACGTGCATCCGTCGCACGATCAGTTTTTGCGAGGCCATTCGCTTGGGCGAGGTCGAGGTCGAGGGCATTCGCGCCCGCTTGGCACAGACGCCGGCCGAGGCGCTTGAGATTACCGAGGCGGGGGATGTCGCCGTGGTGGTGGACCCCCAGGCACAGATGCTCGGCGAGCTTAAGCCCGCGGCCGTGGTCGACGCGATTCTGGCCAAGCGCAACTTGGGCACCACGCGCGATATGGCGCCTGCCGTCATCGCGGTAGGGCCGGGCTTTACCGCACCGGTCGATTGCGATGCCGTGGTCGAGACTATGCGCGGTCATTTCCTCGGCCGCGTGATTACCCAGGGCTCACCCCAGCCCAATACGGGCGTGCCGGGTATCATCGCCGGATACGGCGAGGAGCGTGTTATCCACAGCCCTGCCGCCGGCGTGTTTAGGTCCGACCATGCGATCGGCGACATCGTGAGTGCCGGCGAGTGCGTTGGGTATGCGGGCGATACGCCCATGTTCACGACGATTGACGGCTGCTTGCGCGGCCTTTTGGCAGATGGCGTCCAGGTCGCCGAGGGCTTTAAGTGCGCCGATGTCGACCCGCGCGGTGACGCCAGCTACATCAACTATATTTCGGACAAGGCGACATCGGTCGGCGGCGGCGTGCTCGAGGCGCTCGCCATGCTCACCGGTATATTCCAGGGATAGGAAATTGCAATGGAAAAGCTCGATGTGGTGAATGCTGCGCTTGGCGCTCTGAAGGCTGGCGAGACGTGCGAGCTCGTGGTCGTGGTCGGCACGGCGGGGTCGTCGCCGCGCGGCGTGGGCGCCTGGATGGCCGTCTTTACCGACGGTAGCCAGGCGGGCACTATCGGTGGCGGCAAAATTGAGCTCTTTGCGCTGAACGAGGCGCGCGAGCTGCTGGCCGCGGGTCAATCGCGCCTGGTCCGCTACACCATGGGCGGTGAGAGCTCCGATACCGGCATGATCTGCGGCGGAGCCATCTGCCTGTGCTATCTGCACCTGGACGCGACCAAGGCACCGTTGTTCCAGGAGATTGCCGATGTACTGGCGTATCGCCGTATCGGCGACTTCACCATCGATTTTGAGCCGTTTATCGCAAGCGCGCTCGAAGGCGACGCTGCCGAATACCATGGCGAGGAGTCGCGCCGCACCATTGTGGGTTGCCCCGAGCTTTCGCTGACGGCAGAGGGGAGCAACGTTACCTACACCAACGCCGTCTCCGAGATTCCTCCTGCGCACATCGAGACGCTCTGCCCCGAGGGCCTGACCTATATCTTTGGCTGCGGTCACGTGGGCGCTGCGACGGCGCGCTTTGCCGTCGTGGCCTGCGACGATCGCCCCGGCACGTTGACGCCCGAATGGGTGCCCGGCGTCTACGACCGTCGTCTGGTCGATTACAAGAACCTGGACGAGCTGTGTCCCATCGGTCCGCGCGACTTGGTGGTCGTGGCCACAGCAGGCCACAAGTCCGATATCGACGTGGTGATTCAGGCTATGCGCGCCAAGCCTGCCTACCTGGGCTGTCTGGGTTCGCGCCGCAAGACGGCCTTTGTGCGCGCCCGCTTGGAGCAGGAGGGCTTTACGCGGGAACAGATCGACGGGCTGCACCTTCCGATCGGCGTTGCCATCGAGGCGGAGGACCCCGAGGAGATCGCTATCTCCATCGCCGCCGAGATGATCCACCTGCGCCGCACCAAGCTCGTCCCCCGCAAGCGCTAATCTCATCCCCATATATGAGTTGCGGTGAAATAGTCCCTAGATAAGCCCGACGGGCGGTCAGCCAGGAACTATTTCACCGCAACTGCCATTTCCGTCCCCTAGGGACCAATATGTGCGGGGGAGTTGTGGAGTTGTGCAGGCAGACGAGGTTTTTCTGGAAATACGCTCCCAATGCGCGTATAGTACCGATTGTTTTGTCGGCTCCTGCTGCGTCGAGTCCAAACCGCGAAATGCCATGAGCGGCGCGGATGCAGCCAGGAGGCACGAGGACAACCCACCGTGGCCACGCCCCGTGCTTAAAACCCCAAGAAGGAGTGAACAATGGCAGAAGAGAAGTATGTGCCGCGTCTGAAGACCAAGTACAACAACGAGGTCAAGCAGCAGCTTCAGGAAAAGTTCCAGTACGAGAACGTCATGATGATCCCCAAGTTTGAGAAGATCGTCGTGAACATGGGTGTCGGCGAGGCCGCTACCGATTCCAAGGCCATCGACGGTGCCGTGCGCGACCTGCGCGCCATCACCGGTCAGCAGCCGATGATCACCCGTGCCCGCAAGTCCATCGCTACCTTCCGCCTGCGCGCTGGTATGCCGATCGGCTGCAAGGTTACCCTGCGTGGCGACCGTATGTGGGAGTTCTTCGATCGTCTGACCTCCGTCGCGATCCCCCGTATCCGCGACTTCCGCGGCATCTCCGCCAAGAGCTTCGACGGCCGTGGTAACTTCTCCATGGGCGTCACCGAGCAGCTCATCTTCCCCGAGATCGACTTCGACTCCATCGATCACCAGCGTGGTATGGACATCACTTTCGTGACCACCGCCAACACCGATGAGGAGGCCAAGGCCCTTCTGGACGCCTTCGGTTTCCCGTTCAAGAAATAGGTTCACCTGCCCTATAAGCGCCGTTCCCACAAGGGGGCGGCGCTTGGGGCGAACAATACTCTATGTGAGGAGGATATAAGTGGCTAAGACATCGATGATCGTCAAGTGCAATCGCAAGCAGAAGTTCTCTACTCGTGAGTACACGCGCTGCCAGCGCTGCGGCCGTCCGCACTCTGTGTACCGCAAGTTCGGCCTGTGCCGTGTCTGCTTCCGTGAGCTTGCACTCAAGGGCGAGCTTCCCGGCGTTAAGAAGGCCAGCTGGTAAGTCACTACCAGCGTTTCAAGCATCAGTTTGGAACAGGGAAAACGCGCTAAATAGGCTTTGCCGTTAAGGGCGGCGAAGAACCAAGAGCACGTGTTCATCAAGAACGAAGGAGAATCTGTATGAACCTTACAGACCCGATCGCAGATATGCTTACGCGCATCCGTAACGCTAACTCTGTGAACAAGGCCACGGTCTCCATGCCGAGCAGCAAGAAGCTCGTCGAGATCGCTCGTGTTCTGCACGAGGAGGGCTACATCGAGGGCTACGATGTCGAGGACACCGTGCCCCAGAAGACTCTGCACATCACGCTTAAGTATGGTCCCAAGAAGGCTAAGGTCATCAACGGCATCCGCCGCATTTCCAAGCCGGGCCTGCGTAAGTACACCGGCGTTGCCGACATGCCCCGCGTCCGCGGTGGCCTTGGTACCGCCATTATTTCCACCAGCCATGGCGTTATGACCGACCGCGATGCTCGCAAGCACAACGTCGGCGGCGAGATCATCGCTTACGTCTGGTAATTCGCTCGGTAGGTAGAAGGAAAGGAGATCACCGTGTCTCGTATCGGTAATAAGCCTGTCCAGATTCCCGCCGGAGTCACTGTGACAGTCAACGGTTCCACCGTCACCGTCAAGGGCGGCAAGGTCAACATTTACGGTCTGGCAGGCAAAACCTATACCCTGACCGAAACCAAGGCTCCGGACGGTTACAACAAGCTGGTAACCCCCGAAACCGTAAACCTGACCGAGGGCTCCAAGGCTCATGCCACCTTCGATGCCAATGTCTATAAAGACGGCGGCGTTGTGGTCGAGAACCACGCTGGCACCGTGCTGCCCAGCACCGGCGGCATGGGCACCACCCTGTTCTATGTCATCGGCGGCGGCCTGATGGTGGCAGCAGTCGTGCTGCT
>ENA-OOXJ01000864-OOXJ01000864.1-human-gut-metagenome-genome-assembly--contig:-NODE-864-length-22670-cov-3.354632_pt1 | contig 22670 bp, 32 predicted proteins | sample MGYA00241587_ERZ501343 | MGnify/ENA primary metagenome ERZ501343 (study PRJEB25962, sample SAMEA2042918) | human gut metagenome | biome: human gut; feature: human-associated habitat; material: faeces... | reverse complement strand
TCGGGATGTCCGGCTGCCACTTTCCGGGCCTCTATGAACTGGAGCGCGGTGAGGGAACAAGTGAGGTTACCGAACGCGGTGTTTATTTTGTACGCAGGATACAGCTCGCCGTTGGCTTCGATGACGGGTACCAGCTGCGCGCAGAAGCAGGAATCGAGCACGTACTTATAGGGCAAGCGTTGCAGGTATCGGGATATGCCTACGCCCTTCAGCCGGTAGGGGTCGATGCGCTTGCATAGTTTGCGGGTCTCGGCATCCATGTCTTGCAGGGCGGCATCGTTGTCCGGGTACTGGATGAGGAACGGGAAGGTGACCTGTTCGGCAATCCAGGCAAGGTTCTGAACCGCTTCAGGAGAATGGAAGTTCTTCAGCTTCCATCCCATACAGTTGCAGACATAGCGCACTCTTACCATGCCTACACTCATCCGGCCGGAAGCCATCAGTTCAACGTCCTGAAGCAGTTTGACGAAGTTGGCCGGATGTACTTCTTCCCAGCAGTTCGGAATACTGTATTCCGTACCTTTCACAATGAATCGGATTCTTTTTTCCATACGTCTATGCCATTAAGTAGATTTTATCGTCGGGCCGGTTGAAGGAGGTTTCTGTGTCCACCGATCCGCCGGAAGCAGCGTTCAGAATTAAATCAATATCAGCCAATGCGGTCTGCACTTCGTTGCTGAGTTGGGAAGCCAGATCCAACATTCGCTGTTGTTCGTCTTTCCCGCTTCGGCTGACAGTAGAGTCATCGAACAGGCTGCGGATGGTAGGCGGGAACTCGATGATATCAAAACGCCGTAGCGCGATGGCTACGGTCTGTTTGGCCAGGCATCGCAGCAGCATGCCGGCTGCATCCTCTTTCCCATCGGCCCGGTCGAAATAACCGCGTATCCCGTCGTCAAGAGCCTCCTGTTGCAATGGCACTGTGCGGAAGAAGAACAGGTATGACAGGTCGATGGGGTAGAGCGCATCGAACTCGTCGGCTGAGCGGATTTTTAATTTTTCAAGCGAGATATAGTACCTGGTTTTCTTCCAGGATTCGGAGTTGCCTTCTGTAAGCAGTTGTATCAGGGTGTCCATGGCATTGAAGTAGTTGTCCTGGTAGGCCCGTCGCATGCTTTCTTGCTCGTGCTTGTAGATGTCGATGTCGTCCTTTCGGCGTTTTATGATGTCGAATACCATCTGTTTGGCAAGTGTAAGGTTGGCCATAGCGCTTTTCAAGGCGTTTTTCATATCGTCACCTTCAGTATTCAGTATATCTTCATATACGGCCCTGCTCAGGATGATGGTAATTTGCTTCTTTGCCGACAGTGCGGATGAGTTAAGTTCCTCGAACGTGACGTTGCTCTCCACGTATGGGGCAAACCGCCGGAAGTCGGCAATGTCTGTAAAAAGGTCTGTAAGTATCATGATTGTTGCTGGTTAAGTCGGTTTTGGGGTGAAACATCTTCCTGCCTTGCGGGGACTTCCCGGTAAAAGCCTATCCGGTAACCTTGTGCATACAGTTCCGGGAAATTGATTGCCACGGCCTGGTTGAACGGCTCGCAGCATATTTCGTCCTCGCTGGTAAGCGACAAGATGTAGATAAGGTAGTTGTAGTAAGCATCGGCACCCGATTTGGAGATAACACCATCCTTGCTGACACTGGAGATGCTGGAGTCCAGTCCCACGCTGGAGAGCAGCACTTCGTCTGCTCGTTTGTCGTAGCTAATTAGCGCATCGATGTATTCCTTGTATTTCAGATCCACGGTTTCAATCTTCCATCTCTCCTCATCGCCCTGGCTGTTCTTGAAGCTGATGGTGGCGTAAGCCTTGCCCTGATTGTCCTGCCCGGTGAGATAGCTCGAGATCTTTCGTAGTTCCGACTGCAGGTATTGTATAACGAGCGATTCACGATATTCGGTACCGATTTCTATACCGTTGTAGACAAACAGTTCCACTCCTTCCTGTTTTCGTTTCTTATTCTCATCACAAAGCTTGGAGATCTGTGTACGTTTGGTCTCTATCCAGGCATTTGGAATGACGATGTGTACCTTTGCGGCCAGTGAGTTTTTGAGAAATGAGTTGATGTAATCGGCTGTTTCATTGGAACCTTTGATGTATGCCCTTGTACCTTCATGCGTCTCGTTGCAACCGTAGAAGTCATCCACCGATTTCTCGCGGTGATGGCTGATTGCGGCATATCTGTAGCTATCAATTTCTGCAGGGTTGAATTTGGGATATATGGCATAACTGCCCAGCCCTAATCCCCATTTACCAACAGCGACATGGCGAAAATCTTTGTAATTGACTACAGATGTGGCAACATCACGCCGGGTGGTGGCCAGCCGGCAGTGTTTGTTTTCCATGACCTCAAGTCCGGCCACCGGAAGAATACCACGGTACTTACCAATAGTGAATCGCCATTTCACGAAGATATCGCGGAAATAATAGAAGTTCTTTATAATTCCTTTCGCAAAGTCTTTGTAGTCAGTCTCGATACCACGTGTTTTCCAGCTCTCCAACCAGTCGGTAATTTCCGGACACTCTACCCATTCACGTTGTATTTTACCATCTGCGATGCGTGGAATATATACAGCCGGTCCATGGCCATACAGCATGTTTACCTGCTTGCTTATAAGCCTTGGCAGTAGCCGGTTCTTTTTTATATCCTGAGCAATTTCTTCGCATTTCCGGTTGTTAAATCCACGGCTGCATATTTGAAAACCTTGTACGCTAAGCCATCTCGTATCAGACTGGAGATAATCTATTGCAATCGGGAACAATGGATCGGGTGGCAAGACCGAAGATATCGGGTTGTCTCCAATCTGGAAAGATATTACGTTGTTTTCGTTTAGGTAGCATCCGTAGTTACCTACCATCTTCAATTCTTCATTCATTATTTTATAGATTACGAATTAAACATCCAGCCAATCAATTTTATGAAGTTTGAATCCGTCATTCGGAAATCCCATGTAACGGATCAGTATTGTGTAGCACATACGAGGTTCTCCGTTTCCGTCCGTGAAAAGGAACAGGTTGTCACTATCCACACTGAATCGTTCTTCAGGAAGTTGAGTGCGCCATTTACATCCCTCTTTGATGGTAAGCTTTGCAGTTGCTTTACCTTTCTGCCTGGAGCAAGGGAAGAATGCCAGTGTGAAGCAACCATCCGGAAGCTTTGATATCTCACGAGCCCATCGAAGGGCATCAATTCCTTTCATTACTGTTGTATCCATGCCACGAAAATCCTAAAACTTACGTCCAAAACAAAGGACGTTATGCTTTACTGTCATATTTCCATGAAGAGGTTCACCATGCACAGCACATCGACTTTTCAGCGGGGCGTGGAAATCTGGTCGTGATGGTGTATTCCTTGTATTAATTTTAATGGATTAAATAAAACACTGTCAGTTTCTTGCATTTTCTTTTTATGTCAAAACAGGGGTGTTATTAGCGTTATATTGATATATTATCCGGTAAATTGTCAGGCATAGATGATAATTCCGCCTGTACTTTATTCCCATATCTACCGAAAAGCAGATAAATCAACGCACTTGGAAGTTGTGTCGTTAACCCGGCTTGTTGTTTAAGTGGGACTTTTTTTTCTGACGATTTGTCAAGCTCGATGCGACCTTCTGTTTTTTTCAGTGGAGAAAGCATAATAGCACTGCACAGGTTTGGACATTCGTTTTCGTCAATCAACACTTGAGGGAGTACATTACTCCGGCCGCCAAACATAAGAAGTAATAATTTGAATTGCTGCCAGTGATAGATGGTGGCCTGTCCTTCGTTCATCAGTTCAACCTCGAAACCGTAACTTTCCAGTTCACGTTTAAGGGCACGGCTGTCTGTTGTGATTTGCTCCAGGTCTTCACGCCTTTTGTTCCCAGCACGGTCCGGGTATAGAATAATACGTTTATTGATAGCGTCCTGTCCAAAGAACTCATACATTTGCCTTGCAAGTTCAGGCTGTTCGTCCGGGTAGCAGCAGTAGAACTCTTTAATAACACGAATTGTCCGACCGTAGTTTTCTTCCTGGGAGACAATCAAGCTAGCAAAGTGACCGGGGTCATAACCGACTAACAGTTCCGCACGGCGGTTGTAATGCTTGAGATATCTAGCTGTTAGAAGAAAGTGCTCTTTCAGGTCAAGACGTAGGATGCTCTCATATATGTATGAGTCAGAAAACTGATGTTTTTCCTTATCGTAATTAGCGAAGAACTTGTTAACCACTTCCTTGTGCCGGATAGCGCAGATGGAAGTGAGAAACTCATCCATATCCAAAGTTTCAAGCTGTGTTTTAAAAAACTTCGGTCCTAATATTTCTTTGTTTACAAAAGAACTTGCACGGATATATAGTGTTGCATTTCTGCGCATATCGGAAAGACGTGGAGCCCATAATGCCATAACGCGCCGTTGCTTCTCCAAGTCAAGACGTATTCGTTCCAATGTTACGGGATTTTTTGTTTCCCGTTGCATTTGCATTAGCTTGTATTTCTGATAGATAGCTGCATTTAAATGAAGTGAAACAGTAGCTATTTCAGAAATAAGTTTTTGGTCTGTATGCTTTTCGTATTCTTCGAACCAATCATCTTCTCCGAGGTCCACACGGGCCGTGTCACTTACACCTGTAACGCCCTGATAGTAAGGTGAACGCCTGATATCAGCTCCGGCACCGCGGAGGGACGGGAACAGACGGCTCTTCAACTTGTCACCCTTGTTGTGCTTCATTTCCTCGATAATGGCATGTACTGCGCTTCGGCCGGCTACACTCTCAGGTTGGTCGCTGCTGACCAGCTGGATATGGTGTCCATCACGAAAAACAACACTATGCTTAGGGTAGGCAATTGGATATCGTGGTCTTCGGAAATGGGATGGTAGCTTTGCTTCACCAACCACGTAGTCAATTCCATATTCAAGCATGGGCCTTACATTACCATTGATGGTGACTTGGCGTGAAAAGTAAGCCTGAAGGTTGGGCCACACGTTGGTCATCAGGGCCACATAGGTTTTGTGTACCAGGAAAGATAGTTCTCCAGGCATGTCGTTTGCCACGCGTATCAGCCTGGGGCCTGTCACGCCTTCAGTCTTGCCGCCGGCACGGCCTATTTCGGCGAAAAGGTTGTTCGGGTCTATGACGTTGACAAGAATCTGCATCTGGTTCATGTAGTACCGTTCGAAATGCTCGATGTTTCTGTCTTCTGCTTGGCTTATCTGGTTTTTCATCTTGTTCACTCCTCGTTGTTCAGTTCTTCATATTCGGCTTCTTCGATATCTGCATCACGCAGCAGGCGTTTTTTCTCTACCTTTTCGATTGGTAGATTGTCTATAAGGTTCAGGTAAAATCCCTGGTTATGTTTAGCTGCTATTTCCTTCAGAGATGCTTTGCTGTATCCCAGATCCTCTGGAGTGAGTTCAGGAGAAATGAGAAATACAATACCCAGGTCACGGTCTGCTTCAGCTATCTCGGCTGCACGTCTGCGACATTCCAATGCGGCTGCATAGCATTTGCCTTGGGTTTTGTAGTCTCCTGCTGCTGCACATAGTTTTGCCAGGTCTTCGTACTTGTCAGCGTAGTTTGACTCCCAGACTTTTATAGAAACATTGTTGTCAATGTTGAAGTAGTTAATGGCTGCATAGATTCTGGCCTTGCAGGTTCGTTCGTCCAGGTTGATTTGTTGCTGGGCATTGATTCGCTGGCGAAGTTGTTTTGCGGCACGGCTTATGTTCCGTTCATACTCGTATATTTCCGCTGCCCATTGCAGTTGCTTCAAAAACAACTGCACGTCAACAGGAATGCCGTCCGAATGTCCAGTAGTGAGGAATGCGGATATCAGGTCAGGGTGGAGTTTGTCAAGAACATCTAATTGTTTCATACACCAAATAGTTTATCTCTTAGATCCTTTACAGTTCGTTCCTGTTTCCTTGTTTCAAGTGTTGTAATTGCTTCAACATCACCTGTTTCAGCCTTTTTTGCTAATTCGGCATCAATGTTATATTCGCCTAAAGCTTTACCATTACGGTATGCGTCGTAATAAGCGTCACCAGGGATTGATATCCTAATAGTGAGTGCAATCTTTTCGTTTCCTCGAAGTCCGAGGATATTACATATTCGCTGCGGAGTATATCCCAGTGCGCCAAATGTACGCACTTGTGGGATATACTGGTCGCCGATAAGACTTGCCTTCTCAATTTCTGAGGTCGGTGTTAGCTCTTTTTCCATATCATAGCAGTTTCGTTTTCGTCTAATAATTCTCCGTTACGTATCAACCTAATTGGTTGAGCAGGAAACATCGAATTATATCGCAGTATGGATGCTGTTACGTACTTGGGATCTATTTCCATCGCATAACATATCCTGTCAATTTGCTGACATGCCATCAAAGTGGATGCACTGCCGGAGAAAAAGTCAATGACTATTTGGCCTGGTGTTGAAGAGTTGCCTATGGGATAAGCCATCAGTGCAATTGGTTTCATTGTCGGATGGATGCCATTCCGTTGTGGCTTGTCAAAATTCCAAATAGTAGTCTGTTTACGATCTGCATTCCACATATGCCCAGCTCCTGGCTTCCACCCATATAGGCACGGTTCGTGTTGCCACTGATAGTCTTGTCTACCCATTACCATGGAATTCTTAACCCATATACAGCACTGTGCAATTTTAAAACCTGCTTTCCGTAATGAGGTACGAAAATTCTCTCCTTCACTATCTGCATGGAAGATATAATAAGCAGCTCCTTGCTTCATGACAGAATGCATCATGCTAAATACCTGCTTTAGGAAAGTGGCAAACAAGTCATTTTCCATCGAGTCGTTCTGTATTGTGAGTTCATCTTCAGTACCACCTTCGTAATTGACGTTGTAAGGAGGATCTGTTACGCACAGATCGGCATATTGTCCGTTCATCAGCAACGACACATCGGATTTGGATCGACAGTCCCCGCACATTAATCGATGGTTCCCTAATAGCCACACATCGCCTGGCTTGGCAAATATATTTTCTTCAGTTGTCGGTATATTGATATCGACTTCATCTTCTTTTATATCTCCAGCGTCTTGCGGGCTTGAGAATAATGGAGATGATGATAAATCAAGGCTCTTGACTTCATACCCAAGGTTAAATCGCTGAAGTGTATCCGAATCAATATTATATTTTTTAAAGAGGATTGTATCCGGGTTTTTTGTCGCGAATTCAGAATTGTAAGCTGCTATTTCTTCAACAGCTTCTTTTTTATCGGCGGCAAATATCGGTTCATACGGGATTTCAGGAATAGAGAATCCTGCTTTCCGGAGAGCGATCAAAGCTTTCCTTCGTTGATGTGCATCGATGATCCATAGTTTCCCTTGAGGATCCTTCCATGCTTTGAATGCATATTTGAAACCTCGTGTGATGATCAGCATTTGTAATTTTGCTAACTTATCAGGATCTGACTTCTTAAAGTCTTCTTGAAGCTCCAAGAATGAATCCAGCGGGGCAGTTGGCAGTCCACCCAAATTAAATACTTCTATAAGCTTATTCATGATTAATTGTTTTTTTGTTGCATAATTATTTTGAAAAGAGCTTCCCTTTCTCTGTGCCTTCTCAGACTCTCACGGTCCTGTGCACGTCGTTCAGTTCTGTCCGGTCGTCTGAGGAAAGACTCATATCGACGTATGTTGTCAGTACAGTTCTTGTACAGGCGTAGGAATTCAGAAGGGTTATCTTTCATGAGCTGTTCCAGCTGATGGCGTTCGGATCTGTGTGCAATGAGAGGATGGTGGTAAAGGAAGCTTCCGCTATCGTTGAACGAACGCAGCTCGGCGAAGGCTTGCAGGTTGCGGATGCGCAGCTCCACCATTTGCATGATGTCCAGGCATCTGGGCTTCCGGTCAAGCTGCTCGTCGAGCTGCTTCATTTGTTTCCATGTTACCACGCGATCGTTGTAAAGCAGCGTGGCTAACTGGACATTCGGGTCAAAGAGGTTATCCCAATCTATTTGTGGGTACTCTTCGTGCTTTTGCTTTTTGCGACTTTTCGTGTGGGTTTCACTTACTTCGGTTCTTTTTTTTTCTCTTCTTCAAGAGCTGCTTCTGCTTCCTCGGCACGTTTCTGAGTTTCTACCAAGGCTGCTTCTGCTTCCTCGGCACGTCCCTCGGCTTCTTCCAGGGCTGCTTCTGCTTCTTCAGCACGTCCCTCGGCTTCTTCTAGGGCTGCTTCTGCTTCTTCAGTACGTCCCTCGGCTTCCTTTTTAGCCGCTTCAGCTTCAGAAATACGATTCTGAATATCATGTACATCGATTTCAGTTCCTTCGGTTGGAACAGAATTCTCTACAGGAGCCTTGCTCTCATCACCCGTAGAAGATATTCCGTCCTGAACCTTCATCCGTTCACGCCGGTTGATGCGTATCTCTTCACGGGTAGCTACATCAAGCAGGCGATACAGAATGTCGTCAGCATAACGCTTGGGCTGTCTTCTCCATGATGGTGATACCTGCTTAACCTTTGATATCAGTAAAAGCATATCTGATTCGGCTGCAGCGGCATTCTTTAGGTCCACAAAGTGGCGTTTCTTTTCTTTAAAGCTGTACATAACTCTTCGTTTTATGAATTACAATATCTGTACGCGGCTTCCGGGGACTTCTACCAGCGTTTGCGGGTCGAGCACGCGGAAGGTGATGCTGCTTCCGGATTTGGCCGTCCAGGTAGCCCCGTCTTCCAACACAAACGCATTCCCGTCTGCAATGGTGGCCGACTTGTCGGTTCCTGCACCTTCAAGTGTGATGTAGCGTCCCTTGTCGTTGGCAGAGAGTCCTGATACGGCATTGATTTCGTAAGTGGCCTCGGTTCCGTCGGGAATGGTGTAGCGGTCATTGGTGCTCTTAATTGCAAGTGTTGTTTGGTCTGCGGCATGTGAGGCGGCCGGAACGCGGACAAGTTCGCCTGTGTACTTGTAATACTGATCTATACTAGTGCGTGTAAATGTATAAGTGACGTAACGTCCGTCCTTATCATTTTTCGACTCATAGCTGGAGAGTACCATTGGGCGGTCATAGCTGCCAAGGATATACCACTGAGGATCGCCAACTTCCTTAAATAGTATAATAAACTTGCCGCCGGCATGTTGCTCGATAAAATCAAGTAACTGATTACGCATGCCACCCATGATTGCAGTGAAAGTGTTTGTACCCGAAGTAGTGATATCTCCCTTTTCACCTGTAGAACTGAAAGTAGGTATATCGTGCGCCACGAAGTATTTCATGTATTGTCCCACTTTCATTGGGATTGTGCTCACTTCCCTACTGCTGTTTGGGAGTGGGAAAGCCTTTGTGTCGTCGATTTGAGAGATATCTATCAAGTATAGTTTGTAAGCAATATTGCTTCCATGCGTCATTCGGTCGCTGACATCATCTACGTCTCCAATGGTCATCATAGCCATGGCAAGCGATCCTGCCATGAAAACTGTGCCTGTCACGTAATCAAGGAACAGGCAGAAGGTGGAAACAACTGCCAGGAAAAACATGGTTTTAATAATCTTAGTCTTCATATTTTTGTGATTAATTAATTATTGGAATAGAGAACAGGTAATTCCTGCTCTCTATTCAGATGAATTTATCTCACACCCGGAATGTTGGGCTGTAGTTTGTCGTTAACTTTACGAACGCCACCCGTGCAGCGTTCCATATCACGGAAGTTACCGTCACTTCCCAGGATAACCATCAGGTAGTCTCCTGCTTTTGTTGGTGTCCAGGCTTCTGTAATGTTAGCAAACTTGCCACTCTTCTCTACTTTGGAAAAATTGCTTGCACCTCCAGCCTCGATTATATAAGCTACTCCAGCTTTGGCACCAGTAATATCTGTAATAGAAGCTGCCGCTTCAGAACCTGCTGAAGTTTCGAACCAAAAACCTTTGGTTGCGTCCAAAGTTGTAGCATCCGCATCAATAGTAATGGAAGGCTTGTTGATGAAGATCTGCTGCCATTCGTATTTGTTATCTTTCAGTTTTTCCAAGGAATCGAAGCGGCGGCCGGTAAAGGCGGCAGCGCAACCTTCTTTCCATGTACTCCAAGCTTTTACGAGTTCCATATCCTCTTTAACCTTAATAGAGAGCATTTCTCCGGGAACGTACTCCAGGAATTGAAGATTGCCAGGAACGTCCATGAACATCAAGGTCGTTTGTCCCAGATAAGGAAGCCAGCGAATTTGCATTTTTGTGTCTGGAACAACATTCAGATAACTGTCGGGACCTGTGAAGTCGATATCCTTCCCGTAAGTAGCACGAATGTTCTTAATCCACCATGGTTGGTGAAGTTTATTCAAATATAGTACATGCTTGTCGAGGTCCATATCTTCGGAGCAAGATGCAGTTACATCTGATACGAATTCCTGTACGGTCTCCAGCATATCTGCACTGGTATATGAACGATAGGCTGCATCATCGTGCGGAAGAATTTTGTACTCGTGAATGTATCGTATCAGCGTGTATATAATACCGGTAGAACCATTCAAGTAACTACCCGCTTTGCCTTCTTCCGGTTTTGCATAGATGCCACGCATACGTCGTTTGTTCTGTTCAACCTGTGCAGTCTCCAATGAATTGAGGATGCAGAACTCTATCATGTTCCATTTAATAGGATCACTTCCTTCTTTGTTAAGGTAAGCAATGTACATGCGTTCAAGTTCTTTCATGGGGCCAAACTTCATCTTGATCATTACATCATCAACATGTCCCATTTCGTTCTCAATCTTCATGTCACCCTTCCAAATTTCTCCTGCCTGATAGGCTTGAGAAACTTCGCTGAAGAATGCATTGAAAACGAGGTCGTGATCCTGAACTCCATAGCGGACGGGGAACCACAATGTTAAATCGCGTTTGCTCAGCACACGGGCAATGAGTGCATCTTGACGAAGTACCACGTGCTGATTACCAACTCCAGCTGTATTTACACCTTCGTAGTTCGTAGCGAATTCACCGGCTGCTAGACGCTTCACATCAAGCATATTATTGGCATGGAGATACATGTAGCGTTGCTGGAGTGATCGACTGAAGGCTACTGTTTGTCGGCGGAAATCTGCACCTTCCGTTTCTTCATCCCACGCTCCGAATGATGCTGCAGCTGCAGGATTTACTGCAATCTTATTCCATCGCTTATCCATGGAGAACATTGGGGAATCAATTCCAAAAAGGAAACGAGCACGGTCTGCATTTCCGGTATATGAGAGTGTGGATGCAGTCAGTACCTGTGCTGGTACATCATCCTGTGCATGATTTGCCATCTGGTTTACAAGACTGTCAACGGATTGTGCCAGTTGAATGATACTTTCAGCTGTTGCAACAGAATTACTATTACCCTGATTGGTAGCTTGTGGATTAACAATTCCATCCAAGATTCCTTGAATACGATCCATTTGTTCCTGTGTCATTACAGGTTGCACGTGAGAAGCCTGCTCGGCTTCCAAATCATCCTGAAGAGTCACCTTGAATTCCTCTTGGTATGAGTTGACAATAGTTTGCCACTCCTCATGCGTCAGTGTTCCCTTTTTCGCTTTGTCCATCAGATTGAGTTTCTGAAGGACCTTTGTTAGTTTTTCTTTAAAATTCATACGCTGAAATTTTATTGGTTTAAATAGTTGAGTGCATTCGTTTTTTGTTTTTGAGTTTGTAGATAGGAATCACCCATTTCTACAGCTTTTGCAACTGCATCGATGAATGTCATACATTCGTCAACAAGGCCTTTGTCAATACCTTCTTGTGTATAGAATACTTCTCCTCGTAATGCAGGATCTTCATCTGACGCTTCTGCCATTTGTTTCCGGCAATCACGTACTTCTGCAATAAACTGTTCTGTAAGAGGGTCGAGTACATCTGTTATGTATTGTTCCGGCTTGTCATTTTTCAGATCATCAAATTTTTTATTTTTTAGATCCGACTGGTGGGCACGTGCTTGGATATGTTTGATTCCAAGTTTTTCAAAATATCCTTCATAATCATAGGTGTCAATCATAGTTCCTATACATCCAACGAAATCATTCTCAGTTAGAGCTGCTAGATAATTACTATGACAGGTTATGTAATAGCACGCAGAGCAATTATATTGCTCGTACAGGGTTATGACTGGTTTTTGCAGATTTCTCATAGTCTGGCTTAACCGATCCATATACCATGCTTCTCCTCCTGGTGAATTTGCATGGATAAAATGGCAAGATATAGCTGGATTTGCCTCTGCATTAAGTAAATCAGCTTCAAACTGTTTACTGGAGAAATACCACTTGCTTGACGCAGTGATGAATCCCCATATACGGTGATATGCAATGCTACCTTCTGGAAGTTCTGGCGAGTCGAACTCATCAGTTAAGTGTACATCTGTAAGTTCTGCAGTTTCTTTTATTTTTTTTTGAATAGCATTAAGTGCCTTCGCAGAAATCTCTTTATATGTAGGAGGATCGTCATTAAAAAAGAAAGATACTGGAATATTCCCCGAAGAAGATATTATAGGGAAAGCCTCCATCATCATAGAGGCCAATCCTTCAGACGTTATAAGTAGTTGGCTTTTTTGTGATAAAAGGATTTTGCGTAAATAAGTCTTATTCATGTGCTGCACATATCTTTTGGGGCGAAGATATGTGGCAAAATCCAATGCATGAAGGACGTTAGATAAGTGGGGAATGTAACATCTTGCACTTTACATGCAATGTGGCAGTATTTAAATGTGGAGTTAATGATACCAATGCAGGAATTTGATTACTTCCAATCTTATATTTTTTCCCATTAGTTGTACTAATTTCAATAATAGCATACTTTGGACTTGAAAAATCTTTGAGAACTGATGATGTTGGCAAAGATATGTAGATATCTTTATCGCAATTGTAACATTTTCCAGCACTGCTATCTTCAGGCGTTGGGTCATAATCAAAAAAATCAGCCTCGAATTTATACACTGTATGCAACATTCTCGCGATAGGATATACATTTATATGTATAGAAAACTCATTCATGTTAATTCAATGTTTTGTTATTCAGCTAGTTAACAATTTTAGTGCACTTTTGGTGCACTTTTCTTACTCAAAACGGACAAATTAGTACACTTGCTGTATTAATTATTTTCGTGTATATTTTCGTTTTTCACGCCGTCTAATTTTACCACGCCATCTGTAATAGTTTTTTAGGAATGCATCTTCTGAAAGACTCTCTATACGGTACTTACAGATAAATAGATGTACTGCGTCTTTATAGTCTATTCCTTCGCGGTGTTTCATTGTATCAAGCATATCATGTACTTCAGACCACATCATGGTTTCAATTTTTTTGACGATAATACGCTGCGAACGGATGCCGAGATAATTATAGCTTTCTGGCCTTTTTCCAACACTACGTTCTGGTAGAATGATTTCAAGGTTACCATGATCAACAGGATGTTCTATAGGTCTTTTTTCCAGAAGATCATATAGTACATGATATAGATCTAGTTTATCAGGTATGCGGATTGCATTTCCTGATTCGTTTTCGCACTTAGCGATCATATATTCGCGAAGATGCTCTGGTACTTGAATACGTGTTGTTGTCATAATATAAAGTGTTGAAAGTCATACAAATATAGTGATAAATTTGCAATTTAGAAACCTTTATATACTTCAAAAAATATTTATTTTCAGTCTTGTTTTTATCCAGTTATTTCGATTGCATAATTCTATTTGTTACGGAATAGTAATAAATTGCTCATATTTTTTTGATACTTTGTAACTTGTATATTGTATGTGCTTAATGATTTGTAAATCAAATATTTATATGTGTTACAAATTCACTTTTGACATTTGTAACTAATGATACAATTTGTAACCATGTATCATTCTGGGTGTGTTTTAGAATATAGTATACAAACATCTATTTTTTGTAACCTAATTTTGTAACCGATTTTGTAACTTCTATTATTATTTCTTTTTCAAAGAGTTATTCTATTTTTCAAACAAAGGTTACAGAGTTACAAAATATTAGTAGTAAATAGAGAAAAGGTACGGAAAGCCAGTAAGAATCCTTGCCGGATGCATTGGGTAAGAATAGTAAAAGCCGCTGACATTTGTGCCAGCGGCTTCTGCTATGTAACTTATATGCTTTGTTTGATCATTAACTTCCTGAAATTAGGAGGTACGAACCTTCTTCTAAGTTTGGTGTAATCATCATTAAGCTCGAAATCAATCCAGTGGTCGCTTGCAGCCATAAATGCGCCACATGCGACAAGCAGCCAAGGTAGTTTTTGTGTGTCTTCATGCAAAGAGATAGTCGTGCCAGTTTCCATCAGTTCGAGGTAATCATACACCTGGTGCATGTAATTATATGCCATTTCATTCTTCATCATATCAGGTAAATACTTGTCGTAATTTCGTATGTACTCAAAACGGGAGATTTCCATTGTTTTCATCTACTTTAGGGTTGAATGCGCCTTCCTTCGACTTGGTGCGTAAATAAATCATTTCCTTAGTTTCTCCATCCACTTTTTTCAGCAGCCGGCCATCTTTGTTTAGGAACTCTTTCGGGTTCATTTCGTCAATGTATGGGCATAATTCAACAAAACCACGTAAGGCTTTTGTGAATCGTTGCATACTCCAGAACCCCTTACTTACCTTTGCGAATGCGATGAAATCATCATATGCTTTAGTTCGTTGCACGAAGGTGTTTACATTCTCTCCTTCCTCTGCAAAATACCCATATACCCAGTCCTCAAAGCTGGCGCCCATATCTGCCTTGTACTTCCGCTTCACGATATTGTCCATGGGAGGCTGTATCTTGATGCCACGGCCTGCCATCGACAGATAAAACTGCAGGCACTGCGCGAAGAAGTTGCAGTCCTGGTTCCAGTCTTCTTCGGTGTAGTCGCTGGCCGTCATCAGGTTGCGGCCGAAATCGTCGCGGATGCTGCGGCTCTCCAGGTAATCGTTTTCCTGGGTCTTTTCGTGGTAGTAGTCGGAAAATACCATATAGAGCATGCGGGCGTTGGTTGAGGGGTCGAACTCGCGGGGGACGTAGTTGGTGGTGAAACCAAACTTGGGGCTTTCCTCGAATTCAAGGAAAAAAGATTTGTTGTTTTTAGGGTTGACCGTCATGCCACTGGTAATTACGTCGTAGAATTGAGTCATGGGGAAATATCGGTCGCAGTCATCGACCAGCACGAAGTCTGTGTGCTGGTCCACTTGGTCGTACAGGTGCTGGTTTTCCAACAGCTTTGGGTTTCGGCCGGACAAGTTTACAGTCCGCATGAAGAAGCGGAAGGCTTTGAACAGGAACGACTTCCCGCTTCGACCGTTACATTCGTCCTCGTCGCCTATCTTGTTGTCCATGGCATAGAGTGCCCAGGAACGAGATGGAGACTTGTAGCGGTGGAGGTTATATCCGATGGCATAGATCTTATTGATAAGGTTCAGCTTCTGTTCGGCAATCTCTTCGGCCGACAACAGGGGGCCGGCAATATCGAACTTGTGTTCGGCGCGGTAGCGGTCTGCATCTTCCACGCTCTTGTCCGTCCAAGCGAACTCTAGCTCCTTGCGCCAGTGTAGACGGCTGGTGTTTATCAGGTAACTAAAGAAGCAGCTTCCGTGTTGGCCGACGGCGATGTCAAAGACCGGATTCCCCTCCACATCGTCCGTCTGCGTGATGGTGAACATGGGCGGCAGCACCTTCACCCTATGCTGTATCACGTTGTTGTCCCACACGCATCGGTTGCTCGGAAGCATTCCTTCATGGGTAGTGATGCCGTCTTTGGTCACCTCCCAGCTGCAATCCTTGAAGAACAGGTATTGGCTAGTTGCGGTGTAGTTGGTGAAGTCCAGAGTGATTTCGTCCAGCTGCGACAGCGATGCATCGCTGGTTCGTGGCGAGTCCAGTATCAGGTTGCGAATCTCCACGGGCAGAAATCTGTCCCTCGTGAACTTCTTCAGGAAGGCCGATATGTCCTTGGCCTTGATTTGGCTGACGGTGCATCCGTCGATGTGGATGTATCGCACGTTGTCGATGTTGTCGTCGTGGAGGGCGTAAAACCCGTTTAAGGTTAAGAAGTAATGTAGATAGGCGGTGTTGATGCTATACGTCTTTTTCTTACTTCGCTCACTCCAGCTTTCCTCCCAAAAGCGTGCGGGCATGGCCAGTGTCATCAGGTTGCGGAAATCTTCGTTCGTTGGGCGCAATTCCACAAAGTCACGAAAATCTTTGCGCGGTTTGCCCCTGCGGTCGCGATGTTGTGATAGCCACGAAGGTAGCCAGATGGTATGAATGTCCAGGAACCGCAGGGCTAGCTCGCGCCCCTTGCGGACACCGGTGCTGTCGATGTCTGGGATGTTGTAGATTCTCTCCACGTATTTGTATATCTCCTTGATTTCTTCCGGAGACACTTTGTATGTCTCCGAGTTGAACCACAGCGGATGGTATCCAAGGGCGCGCAAGCATAGAGAGTCACGCTCACCACTGCAGATGAAGCATTCGTCCAGTTTCTTCTCCTTGTATGGCTGGTCCTGGTTCTTGGGGTCGTTGTAGAACAGTTTTTCCTCTTGGGTGTTGAAGTCACGGTAGGCCTTCTGTAGTTCAGCCAGGCCGTTGATGTATAGCTTGGGTTTCACCCCGTCCGGCGTGTAGCTGAATCGCCATTGCTTGTCGGGGTTCAGGGGCTCGTAGATCTTGTAGAACTTATCTGTCGAACCGTCCTTTTTTTGCACTGTACATTCCCGCATGAAGATGGGGTAGGTGGGGGTGGTGTACTTGGTGGTCACTTCCCGGTTGCGGACGTAGGAAATGGATTTGGCCACGAACCAGTGCAGGGCATCCACGTGTTCCTGCTTCACCCGCGGGCCGAGGATGGCCAGCTGGTCGGCGGTGAACTTCTCTTCCAGCTCGAAAAAACGTGAACCTTCTTTCTCATCAGCGGTGGCTGGTCGCTTGCGGATGTCTGGCTTGTTCACAGACCGCTTCAGCTCGTCGGTCACGTTGTAGCGTGAGGCCAGGATGGAAACTGCTTCCGGGAAGCGTACGTTCTCCTCCTGCATGCAGATGTCTATAGGGCTCATGGCCGTGCCGCTGTCTCCGAAATCGGTCACCTTGTAGCAGTCGTCGTATTTCTTGAGGCAGGCGGAAGCGTCGTCCTCGTCTGGACGTCGCTTGAATTTCTTCTTATTATCAACGCACCCTTCAGCTTGCGGATAATAGTACAAAATGATGTCTAATCCGTGGTGGGTGGCTGCATAGATGTCAGTAGCTTTTATCATGGCGAGAATCTTAATATGGAACAAAAGAAAGGAAGTAGTGTCGATTGTTCAAGGACGATATTATTCGTCTGACTTTCCGATCAGGTATTTCATGAATTTAACGGTCAGGTCGAAGTAAAAACCGTCTTTGTGATCCATAAGAAAGCTACCGTCTTCTGTCTCTAGAACCACGTTCACGTTGCCTTCATCGGGTGATTTGTCGTAATGTTGTGTCACTTTCATAATAAGCTTTCGGTCTCTTTCGTTGATCAATGTTACGGTGACGCATTCTTTGGTATCTCTCAGCTGGTCTGCGAAGACCGAGGTGTCCTGATTCGGTTTCTTATCTAGCCGAATATTATAGTATATTCTCGTTCGTCCACTTTTGCGTATCAGCTGTTTGTCGACGATTGTGCCGATTTCATTTGTCCGCAGGACGCGGACGCGTGTTCCTTTCTTCATTGTTTCGAATAAAGTATTATGTTGTCAATTAATTTCAGTTGATTCTCATATTTAAACATAAGGTCTTGTTGTCTAACTGTTGCTTCTCCACTTTCGTGGATGTCCTTGTACTTTTCATACTTCTTCCGTATATTGCTGCGTGCGTGTTGAGCGATTATCTCTGTTAGCATCCTCGCCTCATTTTGATTTAATGCTAAAACAGGGAATGGTTCTCCTGGGTCATGTGTCCACTTCATTATTTGCCCGATTTATAAAATTCAATTATTGTATGATTCAATGCCTCAATAAGGCGCCATGCCAGCATTGCAGGGATTTCGTTTGTATTCATTTTATCTATGAATACCTTACCATTCCTATACTCAAGAGTCGTTTCAATCTCAATTTTTATATCATTTTCGTTCATGAATCTATCTCCTCTCCTTCTATGATTCCCATGTAGTTATATGGTGAATCTTCTGTATTACGAAAATCGTCCCAACATTCCTTTATTAACGATATCAGTCTATCTGCTTCATCGGGATAATTTCCAAAATATTTGTCGACAGAATCAAAATAAAGCTTATCTCCTTCGCACCCACTATTCTCTAGGTCCCAGCCATCTTCATATCTCTGAAGATCTTTAACAGTGAAATACATGGTGTATGGTTTGCTGCAAAATGTCAAAGAGACTTCGTAAGCCACAGGTATACAATTAGAATTATCATCATCATAGTCCCAATTGTTCAAATCAACTTGAGTAATCGTGATGCTATTGTCTGGTAGTTTTTTCTCCTCTTCTTTCTCGCAGAATTCATAAGTGCCCAATACTTGTTCCCACGATAACAAGAATACTATCTTGTCACTATTACCATCCACCCATGCTGTCCATTGACCAGTGTTGGCTGATTGATGGACATTCAACACAAGTGGCTGAGTACGCGGGTATGCTTTATTCAGCCGTTCTATTTCATTCTCTATTTCCGCCTTCAGGGCATCCAGCGAGATGTCATCTTTAACAAGATGCTGTGTGAACTGGCCTATATATTTTTGCAACTCGCGACCCTTGCTATTGGTGTTTGAGTATGTTTTGATATAATCTATAAAGTATGATGCCATAATATTAATCTATACAGAATTCACAACTAAATACATCTTCAGATCCATTAGGTAACTGTATGCGAATACAGTATTCACCACCGACAATAAATGGTTCGTCACTGATTACTATCATCGGTTTACCATCTTCAGCATGAACCTTTAGTTCTGCTCCTTTTTTCATCTTTCCCAATTCGTTTTTCATCTTTTCGGATGTGTAAACTGTTATTTTTTTACCGGAAGATTCAAAATATAGCAGACCGAATCCGCACATATTGCACATGTCTACGACTGTTTTCTCAACTTCCCGTTTACTGAAAACTACCTTTGTTTCCAACCGTTGGACTTTCACGTCCGGAAATTTTTTCTTAAATGTGTTTTTAGTTACCATATCTGTATTCTATTTCCAACTTATATAATATGAAGGGTTATCTGTTAATCCCAACCTTTCTTCAATCTGATAACCATACGCCTCAAGTTCATTAATGGTTCTCTCATATAAATTATCGAGAATTACAAACCTCTCACCTTCTATTGCTAATTGCCAGATGATTTCCATCACTCTAAGAATCTGTTCCTTCTCTTCAGCTAATTTCCTAGCTCTTTCCGCAGTAATTATAGGTACAGACATAATTATTTCTCCTTATTTTTTTAGACTAATTTTATATATTCAGCTTATTATCACCGAGTTCGTCGGTATATGTTCTTTCAGGTTGCATACCTCAATAAGATTCAGCTCTCCTGTATTCAGATATACATCTGCTTCAGGATCACATTCTTCAAGTCTCTCGATTAATTCTTGTACAGTCATTTTTCATGAGCATTTAAATTAAACACTCTGTTAATAGTCTCACTCAGTTTTTCGTCAAAAGGGAAATCATCATCATAATCGACCATAAAATCGACAAGATGATTCCCATTCTCAGATTGAAAAGGAATTCCACGTTGGATTTGAACAGCCCATTTCTCTTCAACGCATCTGCTAAAAAGAGCATTGGCCACTCGTTCGTCTAACTCAAGATTTTCAGTTTTCATGCGTTTCGATTAAATATTGGTTCATAAGTTCCGGTAGATCATCCATAAATCGTTCCATACATTCGGAATAGGGAAGCTTCAGGCATGTCAATACGAATGTACTATAGTCTTCGTCGATCTCGTTGACGGCCTCTATCCGGATATAAGGAAGCGCGTCAATAGCATCCACCAGTGATAACCGGTGCTGCAGACCGAAGCTGCACGAACATTTCATTATTCCGCTTTTCGTTGGACGCGGTAACCAGATGCGGTACTTGCCGTCCGTCGTTGATACGGTGGCAAAGCTTCTTTGATTTTTGTTTTCCATTTTTAATGAAGTTTTATCTGTTTCATAAATCGTCATGTCCCGCATGGCGGATTCGAACCGCCGTTATTATTGGATGTGTTCAATCAATCCGATACCGTATAGATATAATGCGAGGAATGATGCCCTTGCGGCCTTCACAGGTGGCTTGGGCTATGGCAAGATAATTCATATCATGAGTTTATTTCAGATGGTTGGCATACCAGTAAGCTACCATCTCTGCTACACTTCCGACTTGGATCTTGGCCTTAATGTTCTCTCGATGCCGGTTCACCGTACAAGGAGATATATGAAGTTCGTTAGCTATCTGTTCCGTTTGAAGATTTTTGGCATACAATCGGAACACATCCATTTCCCGCTCTGTGAGCCTTGTGTCTAACTCAGGCTTGCATACTACACCTTCAAGCGGGCATTCACCTCGCAGCGGGCAACCCACTTCCTCGAACTGGAATACCCCGTTATGGTTGATATCGATGGCACCCTGGTTGTATTCACCGAAGTTACAGCGGATGAAGCGGTGAACTACTCGATATTCATACCAGGTACGATTCATCGAACTGGAGGAGTAAAGTTTCATCAGTGCAGCATTAGCCTTCGGGTACCGCTCCCTGATGATAGCCAGCATCGCACAGACAAACTCACGGCAATTTTCTTTCAGTTCGTAAGCCGGTTGGCCGACGGGTTTCATCATGACGATGCCTTCAGGCGTGGTATAAAATTCGATGTTAATTATTGTTTCCATACGCTACTTCCATGATATAGAAACAGGGAATACACAATTCAATATATCTACAGTTACGATATATCCTAATTCTTCCAATTTTACTTTATTTTCTAGGCTTATGCTCCTTATGCGAATTAGCGTGCGTCCCTCCTCTGCATTTTTCCTAATTTGTTCGCATATTCTTTGCAAAGAGTAATAGGCATTGGCCTTTTCTTTTGCCTCTTGCGCAGTAATCAATTTCCTTCCCATAACTTACTCGTTTAAAGAGCTAATAATTTCAGTGATTAGTTTTATTTCAAGCGGTTTAAAGGTGTCTGTACGCAATTTGTAGTAAAAAGTTGCATACGCCATTCCACTCTCTTCAAGAACACGTCTTCTGACGATGTCTTTCTGAGTATCAGTTAACTTGTCGTAATGGTTTCTAAAAACCATTTTTGAAGATTTCTCCATTAGTGTAATGTTTGTTCTAATAATTAGTATTATATTTATACTGCAAAGGTGTAGAAAACTATCCATATAAGCAAGAAAACTATCCTTTAATATTGGTTTTGGATAGTATTTTATACTAAATCTAAATTGTACAATGTTTAACGGACAGAAAATAAACGAATTACTGGAGAAGAGTGATACAAAGAAAAATACTCTTTATGTCGCAATAGGACTTTCCAAAAAAGGCCTTGACGATATTATTAACGGAATTCACACGCCTAAAGCAACACATGTGGAAGCCATTGCTGATTTCTTCGATATCTCAATAGATGAATTATTTGAAAGAAATAGGACTATTAAAGAACAGAATATAGGTCATCACGTATTAGGTAATGGTAATAACGTATCCGGAGATATTACTCTTAGTGATTGCCAAAGGGAAATAGCTCACCTCAAAGAATTGTTGGCAGAGAAGGAAAGAACTATTCAGATATTAATGAATAAATAATAGTAGCTTGTTATGAAAGTAGGAAGAAAATCTTATTCAGAAAAAATGGAAGAACACATTAATGAAGTATTTTATTATTGGGATTCTGTGTATGATCGTCTATCGAATAAATATGGTAAAACCTTTGTTGAAGCTCATCCGGAAGTAGTGTCTACATTGGTAGAATCTATTGCTACTAAAGATTTAGAAAGTTCAATTTTAGATTTGTCTCATGATATGATCGATTCACAAAAAGAACTACAAGAAAAATGTAAATCTATATCATCAGCTATATCAGAGATTACATTTCTATTAGAAAAGAAACTCTAAAATAGATTATATATGGCACTGAGTGATTTTTTAAGAATAAACTTACCTTATGGCATGAGGAAAAATGATCGCGGTGAGTGGATGTTTTTTAATAGAGAATACACATCTTTAGGTAATTCTTTAAACGAAACAATAGATGAACATTCAACATATTATTGTTCTTATACTGGTATTACTAAAAAACTGTTAGAGGAATTGGCTGAAGGAAGAATAAATACCGATGAAAATGGTGAATACAGTCGGCTATGGTTCTATGATGATGCTACGAATCCTTATCAAAACGGCGAACTTATACCTGAATTATGGGATAAATACGTAAATAAATTACGCTTGCTGTGTAGTTTGGATAAGAAAATTTGAACAATACAGAAATATACAAAAATAGACTTATATACAAATATACAGTTTGATAAAACAGTATATGTCAGTTGGTTAATGCGGGAGGCGAATCTCCCTCCAGCTCCACAAATAACTTTTGAAATCCGCTGATTTTCAGCGGATTTTTTGTTTTCATTTCTTTCTATTCCCCTTTTTATTCCCCTGGTTTTTTATGCTCATTTAACTTCGTAGAGTTAATAATACGAAAATATAATTCCTTTTCTAATCCCCCGAAACCCTTATTCATGAGAAGAAAATGAAGCCAA
>ENA-OOXJ01000862-OOXJ01000862.1-human-gut-metagenome-genome-assembly--contig:-NODE-862-length-22696-cov-3.016386_pt1 | contig 22696 bp, 20 predicted proteins | sample MGYA00241587_ERZ501343 | MGnify/ENA primary metagenome ERZ501343 (study PRJEB25962, sample SAMEA2042918) | human gut metagenome | biome: human gut; feature: human-associated habitat; material: faeces... | reverse complement strand
CGCCAGGATTTCAACTACACCAGCCATACCATCCGGGAGGAAATGGAAGACGCCTGGAAGGATGTGCTCTATTACAAAGACAGAATGGAGACTCTGGCCAGGGAGCTGGAAAGCAGTAAAAGCGATGAGAAACTGGTGGAAGCCTATGGCCGTGCGGAAGCCCGCTTTGAATTTCTGGGAGGCTACGACTATGAATCCACTACCCGGAAAATTCTGACAGGCCTGGGCTTTTCCGATGATGACTGGGACCGGGATATCCATTCCTTCTCCGGCGGGCAGAAGGTCAGAATCAACCTGGCCGCTGCTTTTGTGCGTCATCCCGATTTCCTCCTTCTCGATGAACCGACGAACCATCTGGACATGGGCATGCTGGAATGGCTGGAGGAGTACCTTCGCTCCTACAAAGGCGGTATCCTCATGATTTCCCATGACCGCTATTTCCTGGACGGTGCAGCTACAGGAATCATTGATCTGGAAAATCACCATATCCGTTCCTTCCGCGGCGGCTATACCCGGTATATGGAAACAAAGGAAAACCAGGACCGGGCCTATGAGAAAGCCTATGAAAAACAGCAGGAACATATCAAGGAGACTGAGGAATATATCCGCCGCTACAAAGCAGGCATCAAGGCCAAGCAGGCCAGGGGGCGTCAGTCCCAGCTGAACCGGCTGGTGAGGCTGGAGAAGCCGGTGCACCAGGCATCCCTTCGTTTCCATTTTGACCCGCCTCAGGAATGCGCAGATAAGGTGCTCGATGTGCTTCGGGTAGAAGGATCCTATGGCAGCCATATTCTTTTCAAGGATCTCACTATCCATATCAAAAAGGGAGAAACAGTGGGACTCATCGGCCCCAACGGCGCAGGCAAGACCACCATCCTGAAAATGATTACAGGAGAGAAGAAGCCTGATACCGGTTTTATCCAGCTGGGCAATAATGTGAAAATGGGTTACTATTCCCAGGAACAGGAACGACTCCATCCAAAGCTCACAGTGCTTGACGAAGTGCGGGATACATTCAACTTCGGTGAAAAAGAAGCCCGTAACATTCTGGGCATGTTCCTCTTCCGGGGAGATGACGTATTCAAGACGGTAGGCATGCTTTCCGGCGGCGAAAAGGCCCGCCTGTCCCTGCTCTGCCTCTTCCTGGAAAAACCGAATTTTCTCATTCTCGATGAACCGACGAACCATCTGGATATTCCTACCAGGGAAATCATGGAAGATGCCATCGAGGCCTTTGGCGGCACCTGCCTGGTGGTATCCCATGACCGCTATTTCCTGGATAAAGTGGCAGACCGGATTCTGGAGCTGGATCACGGAAAGCTCACAGAATACCTGGGCAACTACAGCTACTACAAGGAAAAGAAACAGGACCTTGAGGCTTTTGAAAAGGACAGGAACGGTAAAGAGGAAGAAGAAGAGAAAGAGAAGGAAGAAAAGCCCCGGGAAAATGAGCACCAGGTGAAGACCGAGGTTTCCGCCGCCGATGTATCCAAATTAAGTCATGTGGAAATGGAAATCGGACGGCTGGAAGCAACCATGAAAATGTACACGGTGCAGATGAGCATGAATCCTGAAAATTATGCAGAACTGGCCGATGAGTATGAGGAAGCGAAAAAGAAGCTGGACAAGCTGTATGAGAAGTGGGACGAACTGGCGGAAAAGACAGAGTCCTGAATGCTCACGGGTAAGGGCAGTCAAAAAAATCCTGAAAAGCAGAAGCTTTTCAGGATTTTTTGATTGCCCTTTTACCCCACCAGATTCAGAAGGGCCAGCACAATGGTGCCGGGGACTCCGAAGAGGGCTACCACAATGCCATGCATGGTGGTAAGGGTCATATGGGTGATTCCGATGGTATTCAGCAGCCAGAAGAGAAGACCGCCCATAATGATATTGCCGATGATTTTTTTCACAAACCGGGCAAAGAGGAAGAACGCCACAATAATGACGATGACACTGGTAATGCCATATCCGCCCAGGGCGCCTAAAGATTCAATCATGGTATCAGATTTCCTTTCTGTTTTCCACGGCTCCCGCCAAGGTGATGCCGTCAGTATAGCCTACGGCGCCGCCGGCAGGAATGCCCCGGCCGATGCGGGTGACTTTGATGCCCGACGGTTTGATGAGCCGGGAAAGATAGTAGGCCGTGGCTTCACCTTCCGTATCCGGATCCGTGGCAATGATGACTTCCTTCACATCGTTCTTCTCCAGCCGTTTCAGGAGTTCCTTGATTTTCAGCTGCTCAGGACCTATGCCGTCCAAAGGAGAGAGAACGCCGTGAAGAACGTGGTACAGGCCGTGGTATTCCTGGCTCTGCTCCATGGCGGTCACATCCTGGGGCTGTTCTACCACGCAGATGATGGAATGGTCACGGCGGTCATCACTGCAGATGTCGCAGGGGTCCGAGGTGGCCAGATTGCAGCAGGTAGAGCAGTAGCATACTCTGCTCCTGGCATGGCGGATGGTATCCAGAAATAGATCCACTTCCTTCTGGGGACGTTCCAGCATGAAGTAAGCCAGACGGCGGGCGCTTTTTACACCGATGCCGGGAAGCTTTCTGAACTGCAGGGCTACTTCTTCCAGATCTTTATTCATCAGAACATGCCGCCGGGAAGGCCCAGGCCTCCGGTAACCTGGCTCATGCTCTTCTGTACCATTTCATCGGCTTTCTTGCCGGCTTCGTTGACAGCGGTGGTGATGAGGTCTTCCAGCATTTCCGGATCTTCCGGATCGATGGCATCTTTAGCGATTTTCAGTGCGGTAATCTGCTTTTCACCATTCATGGTGAGGGAAACGGCGCCGCCGCCTACGGATACGTCAACGGTCTGTTTCTTCAGTTCTTCCTGCTTCTTCTGCAGTTCTTCCTGCATTTTCTTCGCTTTTTTCAGCATGTTCTGCATCTGTGCTTTATTTCCAAACATAATGAATCCTCCTTAAGGTAATATTGAATCAATTTTCTGTTTCATGATTCAGTCTTTTCATATATATCACAGTCTGCCATGATTTTCAAGGCTTCATTTAAAGACGGATCCTTCAGGTCCTTCTCCGGAATACGGTCTCTGGAAACAGGGCGGTAGTCCTGCATCGGTTTTTCTGCCATCTCAGTGGAAGGAGAGGAAGGGGCTGCCTTTGGGGCAGACTGAAGCAGGGCAAAAGCTGCTGCTTCTTCCTCACCGCCCTTCAGCACTGTATGCATCTGGATGGGAGAACCGGTGATTTTGGCAAAGGCTTCGGCGGCCACCTTCTGGTAGGACTTATTATTTCCTGCGGCCACCAGGAACTGCTGGGGCGCAGATACGATGGCCCTGGTATGGGTGCAGTAAATGAGGGTGCTTTTCCGAAGGCAGGTGAAGACATCGATACGGCGGATGGACATGAAATAGGACAGTACCTTCTGCCAGATGGTAGGGTAGGTCTTGGGGTCTATGAGAGAAGCATCAGGTTGGGATGATGGTGCTGCTGCCGGCTGCCCTGACATGTTTCCAGCCGGTCCGGCTGCCGGCATGGGGGCAGGGGCTCGGGGCGTTTCCCTGACCGGCGGCCTATCCTTTCTCTGCACTGCCGGTCTTGGGGGCATATCTGAGGGAGCGGGGGGCTCCGGAGCAGAAAAAGCAGCCGGCGCAGCAGGTATAGGCGATGCGGGAACCGGGGCAGGAGAAGAAGGTGCGGCAGGGTAGGAAGGAGCGGGCCCAGGAACCGGGGCCGGTGATGGAGATGGCGGGATGGACAGGGCGCCGCGCTTCAGGCGCGACACCTCTTCTTCCAGCTGGGCTACCCGCTGGGCCAGGGAATCCAGGGATTTAGACCCTTTCATGCGGCAGAGATGAAGAAGGCCCATTTCTGCGCTGAGCCTTGGTGATGAACTCCGTTTCGTTTCATGGAGGGCTTCGTGGAGATAGTCAAAGAGGGAGTCCAGGTAAGGCGCAGGAAGGCGGGATGCATCGGAACGAAGCGTTTCCACCTGGCTGCCGTACTGGGAAAATTCCGGCGCCTTTGGATTGACCTTGCAGATCATCAGGTTTCTGAAATGTTCCAGAAGGTCACGGAGAATGGAGGCCGGTTCTTTTCCGCCCTGCAGGATCCGGTAAAAGAGGGACAGGGCGGAAGAGCTGTCACCGTTGAAGATATGATGGGAGAGATCCAGAATCATATCCTTTCCTGTGAGGCCCAGAAGGTCATACACCGCCGGCGCGTCAAGAACTTTGGATTCCGAGGCCGAGGAGCACTGGTCCAGCAGGGACAGGGCATCGCGAAGGCCGCCGTCTGCCCGGACGGCAATGAGGTCTGCTGCCTCTTCCGTCAGGGGAAGATGACTTTCTTTGGCAATATAGAGAAGATGGTTTTTGATATCCTCCACGGAAATCCGGTGGAATTCATACCGCTGGCATCTGGAAAGAATGGTGAGAGGAATTTTTTCCGGTTCCGTGGTGGCCAGAATAAAGAGCACATGGGACGGCGGTTCCTCCAGCGTTTTCAGGAGGGCATTGAAGGCTTCCTTGGTGAGCATGTGTACTTCATCGATAATGTATACCTTCTTCCGGCTCACTGCCGGCAGGGTGCGCACCGATTCCCGAAGGGCCCGGATTTCCTCAATGCCGCGGTTGGAAGCGGCATCGATTTCATAGACATCCAGACTGGAGCCCGCATTGATTTCCCGGCAGCTCTGGCATTCATTGCAGGGATTCACGCCGTTTGGATGAAGGCAGTTCACCGCTTTGGCCAGAATTTTGGCCATACTGGTCTTACCTGTACCCCGGGGACCGGAAAAAAGATAAGCATGAGCCAGACGGTCCTGCTCGATGGCCCGCTGGAGCGGTATGGAAATATGCTTCTGCCCCACCACCTCAGTAAACGTGCGGGGCCTCCATTTTCGATATAATGCTAAATAAGCCATAAATAACCTCCCGGCAGGAAAGATGAAAAAGGATTTGTAAGGATTCCGGAACTGAATCCTTACCTTATTAATTATTATTACTATTATACAATACAGCAGGGAAAACCAGACATAAAAAAAGCCTTGCAGTCCTCATTTATGACAGCCTCCAGGATGCACCGTGTCACATGAAAAGGGCCACTTACGGCTGCTTCCTCTCGGACCTGACCGGGTTCATGGGATTTCATTGCACGGGGCCCGGAGACTGCCATAAATCAGTACTGCAGAGCTACGTACTATATTATACAGCATTATGGGGAAAATGCAATATGTGAAATAGTGGGCTGGTGAGTTAGTGGACTAGTGGTGGACTAGTGGTCCCCCGCCCCAATCCTCACCAGCTCACCAGCTCACCAGCTCCCTAGCCCACTAGTTCACTAGTCCACTAGTCCACTAGTTCACTAGTTCACTAATTTATCACTACGAACATTTTACAAACGGGGAAAGTATTGTATAATAATAAAAATTATTGCAATTTGACGATATGGGAAATTGTCAAAAGAGAGAGGATGATTTATATGTCTCAAACAGTATGGTCCCTGGTGCCTCCTGTAGTTACCATTATTCTGGCACTGGCCACCAAGGAAGTGTACATGTCTCTTGCCATAGGTATCTTTATCGGTGCCTTCATGTTTGCAGGATTCAGTATACTGGGTGCTATCGACACCATGTTCCACATTATGTCGGACAAGGTGGGAAGCAATGTGTATATCCTTGTATTCCTTGTCCTTCTGGGGATTATGGTGGCGGCCATCCAGAAGTCCGGTGCTTCTCAGGCTTACGGTGATTATGCAGCTCGCACCATTAAAGGAAAGAAGAGCGCTCTTTTCGTAACCATGGCTCTTGGTATCCTGATTTTCATTGATGATTACTTCAACTGTCTCACCGTGGGTACCGTGATGCGCCCTGTGACAGACCGGTTTAAGATTACCCGTGCGAAACTGGCCTATATTATTGATGCCACCGCAGCACCGGTATGTATCATTGCTCCGGTTTCCAGCTGGGCTGCTGCTGTTACCTCCTCTCTTCCGGAGGGCAGTTCCATTGATGGTTTTGCTCTTTTCCTGGAAACCATTCCTTTGAACCTTTACGCCTGGCTCACCCTGATTTTCATGATTATCCTCATCGCTTCAGGCCGTGATTTTTCCCGTATGGCCAGGTATGAAAAGCAGAGCGGCGGCACCCTGGTGATTCCTGCGGAATATGCCGATGATGAAGGCAGTGCGCCTGTGGGAAATGGGAAAATCATCGATCTCATCCTTCCGCTGGTGGTCCTTATCGGCGGCTGCGTGTTCGGCATGCTTTATACCGGCGGCATTCTGGAAGGAAAGGGCGTGGCAGAAGCCTTTGCGAACTGCGAATCTGCCAGAGGTCTCGTTATCGGTTCTTTCATTGCTCTGGTATTTACCTTTGTATTGTACATTCCCAGAAAGGTTTTAGACTTCAGCACTTTCTGCAGCTGCTTTGTAGAAGGTTTCAAACAGATGACTTCTGCCATTATGATCCTGTCCTTGGCCTGGACCTTGTCCGGCATTGTAGGTAAGGATTACCTGAACATCGGCGGCTATGTAGGAAGCGTGGTTGCTGATAACGCCACCATTGCCATTCTGCTGCCGGCCCTGTTTTTCCTGGTGGCCATTGGCCTTGCTTTTGCTACCGGTACTTCCTGGGGCACCTTCGGTATCCTCATTCCTATCGTACTGGCTATCGTGTCCAATGATACCCATCTTATGATTATGACGGTGGCTGCCGTGCTGGCCGGTTCTGTAGGCGGCGACCATGTATCGCCTATTTCCGATACCACCATTTTGGCCTCGGCCGGGGCCCAGTGCCATCACATAGACCATGTGTCTACCCAGATTCCCTATGTTCTCGTGGTGGCTGTGAGCTGCGTGGCCGGCTACCTGGTGGATGGCATCACAGGAAACGGCATCCTCGGAGACCTGACAGGTCTGGTATGCATGCTCCTCATTATGGGATTTTTCCTGAAATTTAAATCCTCTAAAAACGCGGACTGACAGGCAATATAAAAAGCATCGTTGATGTTCTCATCAATGATGCTTTTTTGTATCATGAATCAGCGATTCTTTATCTTGTATACAAGGCTTACCAGGGTGAGGATAGCGGTAAAGGCGGTAATGGTCATGGACCAGGCAATGCCTATGTGCAGGTAGCCTGCAAGGGAGAAGTCCCAGGAAAAGTACATGATGGTAATGATGGCAGCCGCTATGCAGGCAATGGCCAGCATGGCGGGCTTTTTCCGGTACGTGACGAGAAAGAAAATGGCTGAAAGGTATCCGGCAGCTCCGGCGGCAGACAGGACATTGTCATGGTAGAGGACCAGGGATACGATGGACAGGATAAAAGCGTATTTCATGGGAACTCCTTTATTTTACAAGTTTCTGAAAATCGGCATCGCCATGGAGCCACTGGAAGTGGTCCTGGGCGGCAGCCTGGGGCTTTACGTTTTCCGGGTCCAGATCAACTGCTTTTTTCAGATATTCCAAAGCCTTTGCCTTGTCCCTTTTGTCAGCGTAGTTGGTGGCAATGCCGTAGTAGGACCAGGTGTTATTGGGATCCTTATCCAGCACCTTCTGGAAGAAGCGGATGGATTCATCGTAGTGCTTCCCCAGTTTCTGGGCCATGGCCATATCGAAATAAGCCTGTACGTAGTCCGGGTTGATGGAGAGGGATTTTTGGATGGTCCCAATGCCTTCTTCCGGTGATATATCAAAGGCCTGGATAATGCCTTTCAGAGAAAGGGCTTTGCAATTTTCGCCGTCTTTCTCCAGGGCCTGATTGGCAAGTTCCAGGGCATGGAGATGATCTCCTTTTCCGTAGGCAGTAACTGCTTTCCGGTAAATCTGTTCCGATTCTTCGTTAATTTGGTGGACCGCAGGGACGGCAGCAGAAGAAGCAGCCGGAGAGGGGGAGGGAGCCCTTGAGGAGCCGCATCCGCCGGCGGAAAGGGCAGCTGTCACCATAAGGGCGGCCAGAATAATGGATTTCATAGAAACTCCTTTATTTATTATGAAAATGGAAATGAAACCAGTATAATGAATGTATAAGACCGGGAAATTTCCTGCCGGTCCCTACTATTATAGCAGAAATAGAAGGAGGATTATCATGAGTTCCTACGCATTCATTACAGGCGCCACCAGTGGTATCGGCCTTGCCAGTGCCAAAGCGCTGGCCGCCAAGGGGTATGGACTGGCTCTGGCTGCCAGAAATAAAGAAAAGCTGGAAGAGGTAAAAAAAGAAATCGAAGGGGCCATGGCTGTGCCGGTTGCCTGCTTTGAGCTGGATGTGAGGGATGCCGATGCCATTCGTGAGGTGGCTTCCCGCTGCCTTAGCGAACTGGGAGCGCCCGGAATCCTTCTGAATGATGCCGGCTTGGCCAGGGGACTGGAACCTTACGGGGAGACAAAGGAAGAAGATATTCTTCAGATGATTGATACCAATATCAAAGGCCTCTTCCTGGTGACCCATGCCTTCCTGCCGGCTATGCTGGAAAAGAATGAGGGCCATATCATCAACCTGGGCTCCACCGCCGGCCTCTATGCCTATGCAGGGGCAGCGGTGTACTGCGCCACCAAGGCAGCGGTGAAAACGTTCAGCGACGGTGTCCGCATCGATGTCATAGACAGTGATATCAAGGTGACCACCATCCAGCCGGGCATTGTGGAGACTCCTTTCAGTGAAGTCCGTTTCCATGGCGATAAGGAAAGGGCAGCCCGGGTATATGAAGGCGTAGATGCGCTGCAGGCAGAAGATATTGCCAATATTATTGCCTTCGTGGCAGATCAGCCCAAACGGGTGCAGATCAGTGATGTGGTCATCATGGCCAACCAGCAGGCTACGGGATTCATGGTAAGCAAGAAGAAGAAATAGTATCCTGTCGGTATGAGTTGCATTCGTGTCATGCCGGATGGGAAACCTTTCGCAAGCAGTTTCCTGTTGGTAAGGATAGCCTTGGTGTCACGCCGAATAGGAAACTTTTCGCCAATAGTTTCCTGTCGGTAAGAAACACCAAAGCGTCAAGCCGTGTCAAGCCGGACAGAAAACTTTCAAAAAACATTTGCTTTTTCCCATCCGCTCTTGTATAATAAATAAGCTTGTTATTTTACAAGTAACTTCCTGGCCCGCAGCGAGTGCGGGACATAGGTCCGAAAAGGAGGCGAATTTCGTGAAAAAGTATGAAGTTATGTTCATTGTGAATGCAGCTAATGATGAAGTTATCAAGGCTGCTGTCAAACTGGTACAGGACACCATTACCAGAATCGGTGGTACCATTGACAATACTGATGAATGGGGCAAACGTCATCTTGCGTACGAAGTCAAGCATCAGAGTGAAGGATACTACGTAGTAGTTGATTTCCAGGCTGACCCGGCGCAGATTAAAGAACTTGACCGCGTTATCAAGATTCATGAAGAAATTATCCGTCATATCATTGTAAAACAGGATGACTAAGAGGTAGCACAATGAATTCAGTTCAAATCTTGGGAAATCTTGGACGGGATCCGGTGATTCGTGCAACGAAGACCGGCCGTTCCGTAGCATCGTTTTCTGTAGCAGTAAGCCGTACCTATACAACCCCCCAGGGTGAACAGCGGGAGCTTACAGACTGGATTAATGTTGTTGCCTGGGGTCCCCTGGCAGAAGCTGTTGGAAATCAGCTGAAAAAAGGCACCCGTGTATTTGTGGAAGGACGGATTTCCAGTCGTTCCTATGATGCTCAGGATGGCACAAAGAGATATGTAACAGAAGTTGTGGCCAATACCATTGCCATTCCAATCGGCACTCCGCGCAATTCTTCCTACGGTCCGCAGCAGGGAGGTTCCTTTGGCGGCGGCTTCGGTGGAAATAATGGCGGTTTCGGTGGAAACGGTTATAACGGCGGAAATGGCGGTTATAACAACAATCCAGCCGGACAGGGAGGCCAGCCGGGAGGAAATTTTGGACAGTTCGGTACGTCGTCCAAAGATGAAGATATTCCGTTCTGATATGCATTGATTTTGGAGGATATAGAAAAGCATGATTAGAAGAGATAGAGTAAGAAGACCGAGAAGAAAGGTCTGCCAGTGCTGCGTAGATCACGTAGACACCATTGATTATAAGAACGTTGCTGCACTGCGTCGTTTCGTTTCCGAAAGAGGCAAGATTCTGCCCCGTCGTGTAACCGGAACATGCGCAAAGCATCAGCGCAAAATCAATCTCGCTATTAAGAGAGCAAGAGCTATTGCTCTGCTTCCTTTCAGCGCTGACTGATGACCGTCAAAGGTCCCCGCTCAGGCGGGGGCTTTTTTGTTTCCCATTGACAAGTCAACCTTTCATGGATATACTGAAATATATTCATAAAGTGCAACGAAGCTCTTGTTTTCCCCCCCCAGGGGATAACAGGAGCTTTTTTGCTTAGGGGAAGTGCCTCTTTCATGAATGGAGACGATACCCGTTGTTTCCGCATGAATGGTGCTTCATTTTTTATATTTGGGGGTGGCTTATGAATCAGTCAGAAGGATTTGGAAAGAAATATGGCCTGTTCCTGGCATTGGCTGCCATGGCACTGGTGTACCTCTTCCCGACTCCTGTGGATCTGCCTACCCAGGGACACCGGCTCATCGGTATCCTTGTGTTTGCAGTCATTATCTGGATGACCGAAGGAGTTTCCTATCCGGTCAGTGCGTTTGTTATTGTGGTGTTTATGGCATTTTCTCTGGGCATGGCGCCTAATCCCGCCAAACCGGAGACTCTTCTTGGCACCGGGAAAGCCCTGCAGATGGGGCTTTCCGGATTCTCCACTTCAGCCTGGGCTCTGGTGGCAGGTGCCATGTTCCTGTCGGCAGGCATGATGATTACGGGTCTGGATAAGCGTATCGCCCTGGTGGTTATGTCCCATATCGGCGTGAAATCCAGCCATCTGGTGATTGGCGTCATTTTCGTGGGATTCCTGCTTTCCTTCTTCGTTCCCTCTACTACGGCCCGTGTATCCTGCATGGTGCCTATCGTGGTAGGCATTATCCGGGCCTTTGGGCTAGAGAAGGGCTCCACCTTTGCTGCTGTGCTCATGATGGCAGTGGCCCAGGCCGATTCCCTCTGGAATATCGGTATCAAGACCGCAGCTGCCCAGAACATGGTGGCCATCGGATTTATCCAGCAGGTACTGGGCAAGGATATCAGCTGGCTGGAATGGTTTATCGCCGCTGCTCCCTATGCAGCCATTATGTCGGTGGTGCTTTATTTCCTCCTTATTCATGTTATGCCTCCGGAAGTGAAAGAAATGCCCGGCGGCAGGGAAGCATTGGAAAAAATGCTGAAGGACCTGGGGCCTGTTTCCCGGGATGAAAAGAAACTGCTTCTGATTTCGGTGCTGCTCCTTTTCTTCTGGGTAACGGAGAAGAAACTTCATCCCTTTGATACTACCACCGTCACCATTACCGGTATTATGCTCATGATGCTTCCAAAAGTGGGATTTATGACCTGGAAACAGGCAGTCCCCCATATCAACTGGGGCACTGTCACCCTTTTCGGCGTAGGCATCAGTCTGGGCACGGCTCTTCTGAAATCGGGGGCTGCCATCTGGCTGGCCAATCATTTCGTGGCCCTCTTCGGCATGGAAACCATGTCTCCTCTTGTGGTCATTGCGGTGCTGGCCTTCTTCCTCACCATTATCCATCTGGGCTTTGCCAGTGCCACAGGGCTGGCATCGGCCATGATTCCGATTGTCATTGCGGTTCTTCAGAGCGTGAAGACGCCGGGCATTGATGTGCTGGGCATGACCATGATTCTTCAGTATACCATCTGCTTCGGCTACATCCTGCCGGTGAATGCCCCGCAGAATATGATCGCCTACAGCACTGGATACATTACATCCAAGGATTTCCTCATTACCGGAATTCCTTTCACCGTGCTGGCTTATGCCATGATTTTTGTATTCTCTGCCACTTACTGGCACTGGCTCGGATATGTGGGATAAGGAGAGGTGGATGGTAGAGGTCAGACATCAGACTGTGTTATGTGCTAACCTTACCGCCCCATCGTCATTCTGAGCGAAGCAAAGAATCTTGGTTCCCGCTAACATTGACTTCGACTGGTTCACTAGTCCACTAGTCTACTAGCTCACTAGTTCACTAGTCCACCAGCTCACTAAAAAGCACTTCCTTCGGGAGGTGCTTTTTTACATGGAAAAATGGAAAAGAAAGGGAGAAAGTCTTGACAGGGAGGGGCATGAATGATATTCTAATAACGTAAGTTAGCACTCGAGACCAATGAGTGCTAATAACAAGGTGATAATGATGGCAGCACGCAGAACAAACAAGAATGAACCCCACGTTGGGGCCAATGAACTGAATGAAAGAAAAAGAAAAGTACTGTGGGCCGTTGTACAGGATTATGCGGATACCGCTGAACCGGTAGGCTCCAGGACCATTGCGAAGAAGTACAATCTGGGCGTCAGCAGCGCCACCATCCGCAATGAAATGCAGGACCTGGAGGATGAAGGATATCTGGAACAGCCCCATACTTCGGCAGGACGTATCCCTTCCATCAAGGGATATCGTTTTTACGTGGACTGGCTCATGCAGCCGGCTCCCGTTTCCAGTGAAGAAAAATCCATGATTGACAGCATGCTCCTGGATCATGTGACCAAGGTGGATGAGATTTTCCGCAACATGGCAAAGGCGGTATCATCGCTCACCCATAACCTGTCTGTGGCAACGTCAGCGGGAATCAAGAAGAAATTCAACTATATCCGATTCCTTCCCCTGGATGGAGAAAGAGCCATTCTACTGGTCGTTACAGACCGGGGAGATGTGTCCAATGCAGTGGTGGAAATCCCAAAGGGAAGTACCTTTGATGAAATGCAGCTGCTGGCAGACAGGATGAACCATTTCCTCCACGGCCGTGACATTGACAGCATGGATGAGAAAGAAATCCTTACCTTCCAGAAAGATATAGAAAAGAATCTCAGCCCCTATGTGAATGTGTTCAAAACCCTGCAGCGGGTATTGACCCCGCAGCAGGAAGTCTATTCCGGCGGTGCATCCCAGCTGATTGAGCAGCCGGAATTCAAGAATGTGGAGAAAATGCAGGATATCCTGAACCTTTTGGAACAGCGGGACATGCTGGAAAGCATGCTTCTCTCCAGTTCAGACCAGCCCATTGCGGTCCATATCGGCACGGAGAACCCCATGAAATCCCTTTCGGACCTGTCCATTGTGAGAGCCCAGTTTTCCTCGGGCGGCAGGGTCATCGGATCGGTGGCAGTGCTGGGACCTACCCGGATGCAGTACAGCAAGATTATCGGTATGATGCGGTTTATGCAGGATAGACTGGATCAGCTTTTGAAGAATAAAGAATGAGACAAGGAGGCTCCCGTATGAAAAATGAAGAAGTCAAAGTGAAAGTGAATGCGGAAGAACCAAAATCTGAAAAGAGCGCAGACAGAAAAGACGCGGAAAAGGCTAAAAAGCCTACGGCCAAAGAACTGGAGCAGCAGGTGATTTTCCTCACAAAACAGGCCGCCGATGCCCAGAAAAAGGCAAGGGAAGCGGAAGACAAGGCAAAGTCTGAGGAAGTCAAGCTGCAGACCGCCCTGTCCCAGTACGTACGGCTGCAGGCGGATTTCGACAATTTCCGCCGCCGCACGAAAGACAACGAAGCCAAAGCGGCAGACACCTACAAGGCGGAAACGCTGAAATCCTTCCTTCCGGTACTGGACAACTTTGAACTGGCCCTTTCCCATATGAAAAAAGATGGTTCCGGGGAGGCCTATCTGAAGGGATTTGAACTTCTCCAGAAACAGATGGTCAAAATTATGAATGACTTTGGCGTCAAGGAAATTGAAGCCAAAGGAAAACCTTTTGATCCCCATTTCCATGAGGCCGTTATGATGGTTGCATCCGATGAAATGGATGATGAAACCATTGCCCTGGTTTTCCAGAAGGGCTATCTTTATAAAGATACCGTTTTAAGGCCTGCCAAGGTACAGGTTGTGAAAAACAGCTGACATTGGCAGTCACATAGAATTTCCTGTTTTCCATTAGAAATACATGCATGAAAGGAGACATTTTAAATGTCAAAAGTAATTGGTATTGATTTAGGTACGACAAACTCCGTTGTTGCAGTGATGGAAGGCGGCGAGCCTGTCGTTATTCCTAACGCTGAAGGTTCTCGTCTGACTCCTTCTGTGGTAGGTTTCTCCAAGAACGGGGAACGCCTGGTAGGCCAGCTGGCCAAAAGACAGGCTGTGTCCAACCCGGACCGCACCGTAGTTTCCATTAAACGTCACATGGGCAGCGACTACAAAGTCACCATTGACGGCAAATCCTATACACCGCAGGAAATTTCCGCTATGATTCTGCAGAAGCTGAAAGTGGATGCAGAAGCATATCTGGGCGAAAAAGTCACAGAAGCTGTTATTACCTGCCCGGCATACTTCACCGACAGCCAGCGCCAGGCTACCAAGGATGCCGGCGCCATTGCAGGCCTCAAGGTTCTGCGCATCATCAACGAACCGACCGCATCTGCCCTGGCTTACGGCCTTGATAAGATTAAAGACGGCAAGGAACATCGCTTCCTGGTTTACGACCTGGGCGGCGGTACCTTCGATGTGTCCATCCTTGATCTGGCAGACGGCGTATTTGAAGTAGAAGCTTCCAGCGGCAACGGCCATCTGGGCGGCGATGATTTCGATGCCCGCGTGATGGACTGGATTGCAGATACCTTCAAGAACCAGAACGGCTTTGAACTGAAACGGGATCCCATGACTAACCAGAGACTGAAAGAAGCTGCTGAAAAAGCAAAGATTGAACTGTCCTCTGTCATGTCCACCGACATCAACCTGCCCTTCATTACCATTGATTCCAACGGACAGCCGGTTCACTTCGATGCTACTCTGACCCGTGCCGTATTCGACCAGATTACGGAAGATCTGGTACAGGCTACGGTAGAACCTATGGAAAGAGCCATGAAGGATGCCAACCTCACCATTGACGACATTGATAAGATCCTTCTGGTAGGCGGTTCTTCCCGTATTCCGGCCGTACAGACACTGATCCGCAACAAATTCCATAAAGAACCATCCAAGGGTGTAAACCCCGATGAATCCGTAGCAGTCGGTGCTGCTATTCAGGCCGGTGTTCTCAAAGGCGAAGTCAAAGATGTACTGCTTCTCGATGTAACTCCGCTGTCCCTGGGCATTGAAACCCTGGGCGGTGTATTCACCACTATGATTAAGAGAAATACCACCATTCCTACATCCAAGACCCAGGTATTCTCCACCGCTGTCGATAACCAGCCTTCCGTTGATATCCATGTCCTCCAGGGTGAACGTCCCATGGCTGCTGATAACAAGACACTGGGCCGCTTCGAACTGAGCGATATTCCGCCGGCTCCGCGGGGAGTTCCTCAGATTCAGGTCACCTTCGATATCGATGCCAACGGCATTGTTCATGTTTCCGCTAAGGATCTGGGCACCGGCAAGGAACAGAAGATTGATATTACCTCTTCCTCCGGCCTCTCTGATGAAGAAATCAAGAGAATGCAGGATGATGCCAAAGCCCATGAAGCAGAAGATAAGAAACGGAAAGAAGCCATTACGGCCAAGAATAATGCAGAAGCGCTCATTTACCAGGCTGAAAAGACAGTGAAGGAACTGGGAGACAAAGCAGACCAGGGCAAAGTGAAAGAAGTCAATGATGCCATTGCGAAACTGAAAGAAACCCTGAAAGGCGACGACACCGAAAAGATCAAAGCCGATGCAGAAGCGCTCACAAAGCCGCTCCATGAACTGACTGAAAAACTGTACCAGCAGGCACAGCAGGCTCAGCAGGCACAGCAGCAGGCCCAGAATGCCGGCGCCCAGCAGGGACCCCAGGCCGGAGCTAAAAAAGACAAGGACAATGTAGTAGACGCGGACTATAAAGTTGTCAATGACGACGATAAGAAATAAGGAATAGTGTGATTTCTTTATGGCAGACAGCAAGGATTATTATGACATCCTTGGCGTAAGCAAAAACGCCACCGATGATGAAATCAAAAAAGCATACAGAAGACTTGCCCGCAAATACCATCCGGATCTGAACAAGGACAATCCCAAGGCGGCAGAGGAAAAATTCAAGGAGGTCAATGAAGCCTACCATGTGCTTTCCGATGCCGACAAGAGAGCCCAGTATGATCAGCTCGGCCACGATGCCTTTCAGCAGGCCTCCCGTGGCGGCGCCGGCGCCGGAGGCTTCGGCGGATTCGGCCAGGGCGGATTCAACGGCCAGGGCTTCGACTTCGGCGGCTTCGATATGGGTGACATTTTCGACATGTTCACCGGCGGCAGCCGTCGGAGAAACAATGGCCCCGAGCAGGGGGCAGACCTCCGCTACGATATGACCATTACCCTTCGGGAAGCCTTTACCGGTGTGAAGAAGAAATTCTCCGTCACCAAGAACGATACCTGCAGCCACTGCCACGGCAGCGGCGCAGAACCGGGCTCCACCGTAGATACCTGCCCTGCCTGCCACGGCACAGGCCAGCAGCGTATCGTAAGAAACGGCCCCTTTGGACAGATGGTGAATATCGTCACCTGTCAGCAGTGCGGCGGCACAGGGAAGATTATCAAAAACAAGTGCAAGGAATGCCATGGCAGTGGTACTGTCAGAGCGTCCAAGACCATTGAAGTTAATATCCCTGCCGGTGCCGACAGCGGCGTCCGCATGAGGGTGGCCGGCGAAGGAGAGCCCGGCAGGAGAGGCGGTCCGAAAGGAGACCTCTATGTCTACATTTACGTGGAAGACGATCCGGACTTTGAAAGGGAAGGCGACGACCTTTACAAGACCGTCAATATTTCCTATCCCGTAGCAGCCCTTGGCTCCACCATCAAGGTGAAGACCCTGGACAAAGAAGTGGAACTCAAGGTTCCAGCCGGTACCCAGACAGGCACCCGGTTCCGCATCTCCGGCGAAGGCATGCCTCATCTGCAGTCCTCCCGCAAAGGGAACCTCTATGTGGAAGTCCATGTGACGGTGCCTAAGCGGCTGAACGAAGACCAGAAGAACGCACTCCTTCACTTTGCCAATGAAATGGGAGAAGACTGCTCCCAGTATAAAGGAAAGAGCTCCTTCCTTGATAAAATCATAGACAAGTTCAAACAGTAATAAAAAAATCCCATCGGTTATCCGGTGGGATTTTTGCGTTGGGGGAGGGGCCTTTGGGAAAAAGGCATGAAAAAAGAGGAAATGCTTCGCGAAAAGCATTTCCTCTTTTGTATGTCCATAGTCCGCTGAAAAACGAATTACTTGGAATACAGTTCGACGATGTTGGTTTCGTTGACTTCGTCCTTGTAGGGGAGTTCGTCTCTCTGGGGGAAACGGGTGAGGGTTGCAGTCCAGTTGTCGAAGGACTTTTCGATGTATGGAAGATCGAAGGTCTTCAGTTCCTGGAAGGACTGTTTGAACATTTCATTGGTTCTGTAGGATTCCTTCAGGGAAATAACCTGTCCCGGACGAACGGGGTAGGAAGGAATGTCTACTCTCTTGCCGTCAACCACGATGAGTCCGTGGGTAACCATCTGACGAGCCTGACGGATGGAACGTGCAAAGCCTGCACGGTATACAAGGTTGTCCAGTCTGGTTTCCAGCAGGAACAGCAGGTTTTCGCCTACGACGCCGGACATTCTCCTTGCTTTATCATAATAGCGGTAGAACTGCTTTTCAAGCAGGTTGTACATCGCTTTAACCTTCTGTTTTTCGGACAGCTGTACGCCGTATTCAGACTGTTTCTTCTGACGAGCGTCAGCGACCTGCCGTTTTAACGCTTTCGGATGGCCGTAAATATTTACGCCGAAACGTCTGCTTGTCTTAAAACGGAGATTTCTGTTTGTTGCCATTGTGTAAATCACCTCTCTAAAAATTATGCTGATCGAATATGAACAGCTTTTATATTATAAGGGATTCATGGAGTGATGTCAATATATTTTTGAGAGTAGGGAATGGGGGCGCCTATGGCGCGGTCGGGATCGCGGTCGGGAGTGGGGCGCCTTTTAATTTATTGAAGTCGCCAGTATGGATAAAACAGCTTTAGTGGACTAGTGAGCTGGTGGGCTAGTGAGCTGGTAAAAACCATACAACCGCCCTTACAGGCGAGGGAAAACCATATAACCGCGCCTGCGGCGCGAGGAAATGCCCCTCTTTGGTGGCTGGCGCCACCCGCTTCCTAGGGAAGGGGGCTCTGGCTCTTCGTCCTGCAGCACTGGTGACACAAAACCAAATCCCGTAACGCAGATTTCATAAGCATTGCCCGCAGGGCAATCCAACACCCTCTGAACCCTGAACCTATTTTCCCCTTCTTTCCGCCATGGTGAAGAAGTTTTCCAGAATTTTCCCGCCTTCCGGGGTCATAATGGATTCGGGATGAAACTGGAGGCCGTAGGTGGGATAGTCCCTGTGTTCCACGGCCATGATTTCCCCGTCTCTGGTGCGGGCGGTGATTTTCAGGCAGGAAGGCATGGTGGATTCCACGGCGGCAAGGGAGTGGTAGCGGGCTGCTTTGATAGGCGATTTCATGCCTCTAAAGAGGGGACTCTCGGTATCGACTTCCACGTCATAGGCTTTTCCATGGACCAGTTCTTTGGCGTAGGATACGGTGGCGCCATAGCACTGGCAGATGGCCTGGTGGCCCAGGCATACGCCTAGAATGGGAATGCGGGGGCCGAAGAAACGGATGGCATCCACGCAGATGCCTGCGTCTTCCGGACGGCCGGGACCGGGGGAGATAAGGAGGGCCTTAGGGTTCATTTCCTCCAGCTCCGGAAGGCTCAATGCATCGTTCCGGATGACTTTGATGTCCGGATAGAGGCTTCCTGCCAGCTGATAGAGGTTATAGGAAAAGCTGTCATAGTTATCAATCAGAATAATCATTTGTCCAGTCCTCCTTCTGCCAGGTGAATGGCGTTGACTACGGCTTTGGCTTTATTGAGACATTCCTGATATTCCTTTTCTGGCACGCTGTCGGCTACAATGCCGGCGCCGGATTGGACACAGAGAACTCCGTTTTTCTTGTAGGCCAGTCGGATGCCGATACAGGTGTCCATATTTCCGGAAAAATCAAGGTATCCTATGGCGCCGCCGTAGATGCCCCGTTTTCTTGATTCTTCTTCCTCAATGATTTCACAGGCTCGAAGTTTGGGGGCGCCGGAGAGGGTGCCTGCAGGCAGGACGGCGTCGATGACGTCTACGGCGTCCTTGCCGGGAGCAATGGTACCTTCCACGGTGGAACCGATGTGCATGACATGGGAGAAGTGGAGGATGTTCAGATATTTCTCCACTTTCACGGAGCCGATGCGGCTGACTTTCCCCAGGTCGTTACGCCCCAGGTCTACCAGCATATTATGCTCGGCCAGCTCTTTTTCATTGGAAAGCAGTTCTTTCTCCAGGGCCTGGTCTTCTGCTTCGGTTCTGCCTCTCGGCCTTGTGCCTGCCAGGGGGTAAGTGTGGAGGATGCCGTTTTCCAGTTTACCCAGGGTTTCCGGTGAGGAACCGGCGATTTCCACCTGGTCACTGGTGAAATAGAACATATAGGGAGAGGGGTTTTCCATGCGGAGCAGGCGGTATACATCAAACAGGGAGCCTCTGGCTCTGGCGGTCAAAGGATTGGAAAGGACTACCTGGAAAATGTCGCCTTCGTAAATATGGTGTTTGGCATTTTCCACCATGGCGCGGTATTCTTCCAGGGAATGGGCGGGAGTGAGGTCTTCTTCCAGCTGGAGGGGCTTAGAGGCCGCTCTGGCACCGCTTTTCAGCAGATTTTCCATATCATCCAGTACTTTTTCCGCCTCCCTGTAGGAAGAGGAAATGTCGTCCGTGGCAACGCCGGTGACCAGAATGATTTTCTGCTTGTAAGCATCGAAGATAATGAGCTTGTCGAAGAGCATGAGGTCGGCATCATTGAAGTCTCCATTGTCTACATGGGACAGATGAAGCGTGGGTTCTGCGTATTTGATGTAGTCGTAGGAAAAATAGCCTACCAGTCCTCCTGTAAAAGGGGGAAGGTCAGGAAGCTTCGGGCTTTTATACTGAGCAAGGATCCGGCGGATTTCCTCACCGGGATGGGTAACTTCCTTTTTGATGATTTCCGGATGTTCCCCGTCGACCCCTTTAGTGATGGTGAGATGACCATTCAGGCAGGTGATTTCCAGGGTGGGATCGTAGCCCAGAAAGGAGTAGCGGCTCCAAGGCTGGTTATTTTCCGCACTTTCCAGCATAAAGCAGTGATGGCTGGCAGCGCGGAGTGTCCGCATGACTTCAATGGTGGTGAAGCGGTCTGCCATGATTTCTCGGCAGACAGGAATCCTTCGGTAATCACCGGATGCATGGATTGCTTTGACTTCTTCTAATGTTGGATACATAATGACCTCCTTATGGAAGCAGGAATCCCTCGAAGGGATCTTCCTGTACCTGCCGGAATACAAAAAATCCGTCCCCGGCAGAAAAAACTCTGCCAAGGACGGAATAAATTCCGCGGTGCCACCTTGTTTCACGATGTCGTGCTCTTTGCAAGATACTATCATATCTCCGGCATGCTAACGCCTGCCCTGCGTTGCGGTATACTCTGTCAGTCATTTCGCCGCACCCTCAGCGGTCCATTTGGCAGGCTGCCTTTCCATCCATTCTCACCAGGTAGGACTCTCTTTGGGCGCATTTCCTGCTTTGATCTCCGCATCAACGGTTTCTTGATTAGAAGATTATATCCTTTGATGCTGTTTGTCAAGGGGAAGAATATATTTTTACTCAGGATAAGAAACCCAGACAGAGGGCTCGCCCTTTTCATCATGATGGATGCCCGGGATTTCCGGTGCGAAATCGGGAAATTCCTTTCCGTATTCTTCCAAAAAAAGGAAGTAGGACAGTACATTTTCCGTCCACTCTTCACCGGCGGCAAGGGCACAGATGCCCGGCGGGTAGGGAAGGATATTTTCCAGTGAAATATGGCCTTTGGCATCTTTCAGGGGGATTTTTTTCCTGTTTCCCCTGATGAAATTCTCGTGGGCTCTTTTGGGGGAAAGGGGACGGGGCGGGAAATCCTCCTCCCGGAAGAGGTGCTGCTGCAGCTCTCCGGCATGGTGAGAGAGAAGGAAATCATGAAAACGGCGGCAGTAATCCTGAAGCCCTTCGCCGGGCAGGGCTTTGACAGAGGGCATGAATCGCTCCATGGGGCAATTCTGGAAATAGGCTTTTTCAAACTGCTTGAGCCAGTGCATGAGGTACTTGTATTTCTTTTTGGTATCTCCCGGTTCTGCCAGAAAGAGAAGGGTATAGAAATCGGACTTTTCCGGGGTGATGCCTTTACTTTCCAGGTAGGCGGAAAGAAGGGGGGCCGGGATGGAGTGCTTCCTGCTTTCAGAAAAGGTGCCGGTGGTGAGCAGGATTTTGCAGGGATCCAGGAGGCATAAGTCTGCCGCAGGGCCGTCAAAGCCATGCCAGGTTTCATCTGGACCAAGGGTGAAGAAGGCATCATCTTCCATGAGGGTCCGCGTTTTTTCTTCTTCCCATTTCCTGCCGTGCACCAGAGGAGGGAGAAAGGGCCTGAAGAGGGTGGTATCCTTTAAAAGAGCTTTTTTGAAGCGGGTGGCAGAACGAAAGGCTTTCTTCCAAAGGATGGCGCCCTTTTCTTTATGCATAAATGCATTCATTTCCAGCCCTGCCAGAAGGGGGTAGTAGGGAGATGTGGAAATATGCATGAGAAAGGTGTCCTGTATCACATCATGGGGAAGGTAATAGGATTTTTCCCTGATATGGCTGTCCTTCTTGTGAATCTGGGAGGTCATGGAGAATCCGGAGAGCTGTTTATGCACGGACTGGGTGATGAGGATGCCCGGTGATTCTTCAGAAAGGGGAAAGCGGAGGACGGCGGCGTCTTTCAGGAGGGAAATGAAATTTTCGTAGCCGCCCCAGGCGTCGTCGAAAAGAATGTATTCACAGAGAGGGCCGATCTTTTCCAAAATTTTCCGGATGTTGTAAAAAAGGCCGTCGTAGGTGCATATCTGCAGGCAGGCCAGACGGAAGGGACGCTTTTTTTCAGCGAGCCGGGGACTGATTTCCCGGATTTTTTCCCGAAGGTGTGTTTCTTCCAGAGAGGCGGTAAGGATGGGACCGATGACGCCGCAGTCATTGCGGCAGGAGGAAAGGTATACCGGCAGCGCTCCCGCTTCAAGCAGTGCTCCCTGCCAGGTGGATTTATGGTTGTTCCTGTCAAAAAGGACCAGGTCTCCCGGTGAAAGGAGGGCATTGGCGCAGATGCGGTTGGATGTGGACGTGCCGCCCAGTACAAAGAAGCAGTCGTCACTTCCCCATACTGAAGCGGCGAGGCGCTCCGCTTCTCCCGATACCCCTTCGGGTCGCCGATGGCAGAAGAGGAATCGGAAATATCCGCTTTGAACATGCCTTCTCCCAGAGCGGAGGTGAAGATTTTTCCTTCATCGGTGAGATTGAAAAAGCTTCCGCTGTGGTGGCCGGGGGTGTCAAAATCACAGCGCTTTTTCCCCGCCTCTGCCAGAAGGGCGGCGGTAAAGGGGGGAAGAGATTTTATTTTATTCTTATCTTTTTTCATATGAAGTCTCCTTATCAGGAAATATTATATCAATTTTTCCAGCTGCTAAGAAAGCACTGATTTATTCGCGGAGTCTGTTTTTATGAAGGAGGCACTACGGCACCTGTCGAACTGTCAGGCTCCTTCCTTAGGGAAGCACTGATTAATTCATAGAGTTTTCTTTTATAAGAATT
>ENA-OOXJ01000860-OOXJ01000860.1-human-gut-metagenome-genome-assembly--contig:-NODE-860-length-22709-cov-2.750463_pt1 | contig 22709 bp, 18 predicted proteins | sample MGYA00241587_ERZ501343 | MGnify/ENA primary metagenome ERZ501343 (study PRJEB25962, sample SAMEA2042918) | human gut metagenome | biome: human gut; feature: human-associated habitat; material: faeces... | reverse complement strand
CTTTCTTGAATTCGGCGAGCTGCAGGGGATCTGTTACACCGGAAAGAATGGAAAAGGAATCTTCCAGAGTCTTGCCAATGGTGCGTTTGATATCGTCATCGGTAGGCTGGGTGTAGCCATGGCGGTTAAGTACGTTGCGGAAGCAGGTGACGATGCCGCGCGACGAGTCGGCCAGCGTGTAGTCGAAGTCAAAGAGGTAGGTGTGGTATCTCATGTTTTGTTTTTCTGAAACTTGATTAATGCTTTTTGAAACGAAACGGTGATTTATTTTATCCGCCCGCCCCGCAGCCAGTAGCGGGTATAATAGTCTTCACGCAGGTTGCTTACAATGACTCCCCGGCTGGTACTGGCGTGTATAAACTTTCCATTTTTGAGGTAGATACCTACATGGGCAACCTTTTTACGTGAGCGTCGGCTACTGAAAAACACCAGGTCGCCTTCACGCAGGTTACTACGTGATACTTTATTACAAGTTGCCATTTGTTCGGATGTGCTTCGTGGTAGGCGAACATGGTACACCTTACGATACAGTTGCATGGTCAGGCCCGAGCAATCTGTGCCTCGCTTGTCGGAACGGCCGCTGCGATAGGGAGTACCTATCCACTCGGCTGCATTAATGTAAAGTTTGTGATTGTCTTGCAGGTCGATGTCCATGCCCAACCGTACGGAGGCTTTAGCCAATGCTTTATAGTCCAGACGGGGAGCCGATGTGTGGCACGATGAAAGGCTTAGCACCGCTGCTATGCAGACTGCTAACAGGTACAGGCGGCGCATCATTCGGCTGTCTCCTTTCCGTTTTCACTGGGTGCCGATGTTGTATCGGTCGCTTCTGGACGGTGTTGCATTAAGGACGCTTCCAGTTGTTCTTCCTTTATTTCTTCCTCCACACCAAGGTTGAAGTAGGTCTCCAGTTCCTTTTCGGCCGAGTTGTTCTCGTTGTGCAGGTCGCGGATGATGACACCGTGTTCCAGCAGGGCGATGCGTGGGCAGATATCTACTGTATGGTTCAGGTTGTGACTGGAGATGATGACAGTGGCCCCATGCTCTTCGTTGTACTTCTTGAGCAGGTGCTTGATGACAGCCTGCGACGAGGGGTCGAGGAAGTTGAACGGTTCGTCCAATATAAGCAACTTCGGATAGTGTAGCATGGCCGAAATGATACCTATCTTCTGTTTGTTTCCGGCCGAATAGTTGCGGATAAACTTTTTCTGCCCCATGATTTCACCGTTCATGAAGCGCTCGAAGGGTTGCAGACGGCTGTCTACCTCGTCTTTCTTCAGCCCATACATCTTGCCGATGAAGTAGAAGTATTCTTCGGGTGTCAGGTAGTCGATGAGGAAGCCGTCGTCAATGAAGGCGCCGGTAAATTGCTTCCAGTCCTCACTGCGGGCCACGTCTATGCCGTCTATGCAGACATTTCCATGATCGGCTTGCAACAAGTCGAGCATTAGGCGGAACAAGGTGGTTTTACCTGCTCCGTTGTTACCTACTAGTCCTAGCATGTCACCCGGGGCGATGGTGTAGTTTTCTATGTCAACGGCTTTTTTGTCGCCGAAGTTCTTTTGAAGTTGGGTTATCTTTATCATAAATAGTGCGTATGAATGGTTAATGGTAAATGATGAATGGTCACTGAATGGGAGATAGATTTTGTTTCGTAAGGTGCATTTTGACAACCTATCGTTGGCGGCTGTCGCGGAAACCTTCCATATTTTTATACCTGCGGCGCATGAAACGTCGGTACACGTCCTTTATCCACCAGCGTGAGGTAAGGACAAGTCCTAGACCTATGGCTATCATGGCCCATTGTGCTCCTGTTTTACCCAGTGGTAATTGTAGAAGGACAGCAATGAGGTAGGGAACGAAGAAAGCGGCCGTGCCAACCATGTTTTGCAAGCCGGTACCCATGTTCTGCCGGTTGGTCATCTTGGTGTTGAGGCCGATGGTGCGGTTGTTGTATGCTGCTGCTTCAAAAAGGGCGAAATATACCGGTCCAGCCGTCATGCACATCCATGCCAGCGATTGCAGTACGCTTATCTTTCCGGCAATCATACCGGGAATGGTGAGCAGGAAGGGGAACAGTAATGAGAGGGTATAAAGGATATACTTGGCACGCAACAGGGCATAGATGGATTCCTTGCGGCTCATGAGGCCGTCCATGTAGTTACCTTCGTAACTCATAAGTGCATTGAGGAACAGAATACCTACAATAACATAGTTGTAGAGCACGAAGAAGTCCCTCATGCCTCCGGTATATACGTCCGAGAAACCGATGAGAGCCGAGAATGCCACCACTACACAACATACGGATATGAGTGACTTGCGGCACATCTTGTTGCGCAATATCATCTTCAGTTCCAGGCGGATGTATTCGCCAATCTGGCCGTAACGATCCAGAAAACGATATTCAGAGAGGGTCTTTACCTGCACGGTAGTGTCTTCTACCTTGTTCAATTCGTTGTAGATGAGTGTGCGAATCACCCGGCTGTTGATATACCATAGTATGGCGATGATGGCCAGTACAATCAGAAATGTGAGTGCGTTGCCGGTGATGAAGCCTTCGCCCAGGTCGGTAAACCAATCGAACACAGGGCTGTTATCCGGAATGAACAGGGCGGCTCCAATACCGCCATATACTACTACCGGTAGAGCCACCCACCAGATACGCTCACTCATAAGCGTGCGGCATAGCAGAAACCAGTAGTTGTTCAGTACCATCAGCAGCCAGATGCCGATGCTGTATGTCAGTACACCGGTAATACCGTAGAAACGTGCCACGCTGAAAATAGCAAACGGAACGAAGAAGAACAGCCAGAAGATATTGAAGCTGCTTAATCCCGAGCGTATTAGCAGGAAATCTACCAATCGGTTGCGTTTTACAGGTAGTAACAGGTAGGGCTTTACTTCTTGTGTGGGTGTTTTCTGAAAGGGAAAACGCATCAGAAAATCAATCAGCAGGATAAATATTAGCCCGCTGTTCAAGATATGGTAAGGCTCTTTTGCTTCGTCGGCCAAGGCAAAAGCAAATGTAGAACCGAAAAAAATGAGGTAGCCGATCCAAAAGATAGCCATGAGGTACATCCAGAACTTGCCGAATTTGTTCTTTTCGTACATAGGGTGGCGTTGGGCGGCCAGTTTGCCGTGACGGCGCAATTCTAAAAATAAGTTCATAGGAAAAGGAAATGTAAATAAATAACGAGCTACAAGTACAAGCCATTTAGATAGCTTGTAGCTCGTAGCTCGTTATTCAATATCATATGCATTATTCTTTAGCTTCCGAAATCATGGATACTTCTACTTCGTTGTCTTGGCTCAGAAGGTTGGCCGCAAACTGCTGGATGTCTTTGGATGTGATGCTTTTTACCAGATCTTCGTAGCCTTGAATGGGGTTCATGCCTGTATAAACCAGTTCGTCGATGCTTCTTAACCAGTAGCTGTTCTCTTTCAGGTCTTCAGCATGTTTTTTCAGCATGAATTCCTTCACTTTGTTCACGTCTTCTTCTTTCGGACCGTTCTTAGTTAAGTTGTCCAATTCGCCGAAGATGATTTCCATCAGTCGTTCACGTTTTTCGGGGGCTGTCTCGAAGAAAATCTGGAGTCCGGCTTTAGGTTGCGGATACTTGTTCAGATTACCACCTGCCGATACACCGTAAGTTCCACCTTCGTCTTCACGTACTTTTTCGGTGTAGATAAGGTCGAGAACCTGTCCCAGCATGCTCATCAGAATGGTATTCTTCAGGTTATATTCGCATGTACCGGTGTAGCATACAAAGTTAGTTGCCTTAGGCGTTTCCTGCTGGCGGTTGAAGATGTTCTTGTATTCACCTTGACGATATTCGATCTTATTGTCTTTGAAAGTTTCCTTACGGTTAACAGCCGGAAGTCCTCCGAGATAAGTCTCGATGAGCGGTTTCATGCTATCTAAGTCTACATTACCCACAAGGATAAAGGTAAAGTCGCTGGCATCTTTGAAGCGGTCGTTGTACATGGACAAAATCTTGTCGTAATTCATTTGGTCTACCATGTCGGCTTTGAGACGTACGGTGCGCGGATGCCCCATGTTCAAGGCATAGGTTACACTGTCCATGAAGGCTACCATCGGTTCCATTTCCTGGTTTTTCAGGGCAGCCTTGTTGCGGTTCTTGTATGAGGCAAAGGCGTCATTGTCTCGGCGTGGCGCGGTGAAAGTCAGGTAAGTGAGTTGCATCATGGTCTCGAAGTCTTTGGGCGAGCAGTTACCGTTTACAGCTTCTGTCTTGTCACCAATGCCATAGCTTACGGATGCTTTTTTACCTGCCAGAACTTTTTCCAGATCGGTAGCACTGAAGTTACCCAGTCCACCTACTGATACGGCATCCAGTCCGTTGATGTTGATGATTTCAGAGTTGGGGAACAAGGAGCTACCGCCCAAACTTACACCTTTCATCAAAATTTGGTCTGCTTTGAAGTCTGTCTTCTTAATGATGACTTTTACACCGTTCGATAGAGTGAGTTGGGTGGTTCCCATTACCGGATCGGTGGTCTCTGATACAATTTTCCCGCCTTTCGGAGCTTCTTTCATAAGCGGCTCATTGGATACTTTATCGACATAAGCTTCAAGCTTTTCGGCTTTTACGTCAGCCAGCATTTTCTTCACGGCTGTCTCGTCGGGCAATGTCAGACCTTCTTTTTCGGGGGCCATGATAACAATCATCTTATTGTCTTCTTTCACCAATTCCTTCATGAGCATATTCAAAGCATCTACTGGGATGGCAGGAGCCAGCTGGTTGTAGAGCTGATATTCGTTTTCCACTCCGGGAATGGGTTCATTGTCAAGGAAGTGGCGGACATATTCGTCTACATACTGTTCGTTACGGCGTTTGTCGCGTTCCTGGTAAGCTGATTCCAGTTGGCGGAGGAACTCTGCACGGGCACGAACATATTCGCTTTCAGTAAAACCGAATTGACGGGCACGTTCAATTTCGCGAAGCACACTCTTGAATCCTTCTTCAATATTATCTTCTTTACAAACAGCTATGCCGGTAAAGGCGCCTTTGGTCTTGGTGATGCCTAAAATGCTTGAGTCGTAAGCCATACTGGCAATAAAGGGCGGATTAGCTGTCTGGGTCAGTTCACTCAGACGTGCATTCAGCATAGTGCTGATAAGGTTTTTGGCATAAACTTCAAGCAGGTAGGCAATATTGCCTTTCTGGTCGTCAGGAGTTACATCGTGGGTACTCATAATGTAAGCCTGTACGTAAGGCATTTCTTTATCACGGCCAATGTAGATAAGCGGTTCTTTGTTATCTGCGATAGGATAGTATTCGCGTTTGGCGGCATCGGGTTGAGCGGGAATGTCGGCAAACATAGTTTTTATCTTGGCTTCTACGGCATCTACGTCCACGTCACCCACGATGACGATACCTTGCAGGTCGGGACGGTACCACTTTTCATAATAGTCGCGCAGTGTCTGGTAAGGGAAATTCATTACCACATCCATTGTTCCGATGGGGAAACAGGTTGCATACTTGGTATCTTTGAATAATACCGGCAAGGCTTTTTCAAGCATACGCTGTCCGGCACTCATGCGGGTACGCCATTCTTCGTTGATAACTCCACGTTCTTTATCTATTTCTTTGGGATCAAGTGTGAGGTCGTTACTCCAGTCGTGCAAAATAAGGAGACAAGAGTCAATGGCTCCCGGTGTAGTGACGGGAACATTGGAAATATTATAGACGGTTTCCTCAATGGAAGTATAGGCGTTGAGGTTTTCGCCAAACTTTACACCGATACGTTCCAGGTATTGTTTCAATGCATCGCCGGGGAAGTGGGTAGTGCCATTAAAACACATATGCTCCAGAAAATGCGCCAATCCTAGTTGGTTTTGTTCTTCTTGTATGGAGCCTACCTTCTGTGCAATGTAGAAATCTGCACGGTTTTCAGGTAGGTTGTTTTTACGGATGTAGTAAGTCAGGCCATTGTCTAGTTTGCCAATACGCACATCCGGATCTACGGGAATGGGGGGCATCTGCTGGCCAAATACCTGTACAAAGCTGCAACAAACCAGTGCTGCAGCCAGACAAAGGGTGCGAAGTGAATGTTTCATATCACGATGGTTTAAAAGTTATTTTTGTCTATTCTTGTATTATTGGTCGGGTGTGACAGAATAAAATCACACGGCCCACTTGTTTTTTAGGACAGATTGCTGAAATATCCTTGTGGGCTAGTGTACGGTAATATTTTACGGTTTATTGTCAGTTGGGGATAATCAAAGTAATAGCTTCGTGCAAAATGCCTATTTCCAACGGGAAATGTCGTGGAAGTATTCGGCCATCCAAATCAACGGAAGCGTTTTGTGCACGCAAGACCTTGACGTGTTGGGTACGATAGGGCTTTACGACTTTGTGGTTGAGTATCCGACCTTCGATAAGCATCCAGATGCCGTTGAACAATTGCAGCAGCTCAGGACGATAGATAACCGATACGTCAAGCCATCCGTTATAAGGTACGGCACTGGGTGCCTGTCCGTAGCCCCAAGCGCTGCCAATGCATACGGTCATGATGCGTCCACGTATATGTTCACCGTTGATTTTGAGATGCATGCGATATAGTTTGCGTTCAAATATAAGCGATAGGAAAGCCATGAAGTATGACAGGTATTTTACTCCCCAAAAACGCTTGCATTGATCGGTAATTTTGACAATACGGGCTCCGAGGCCTATGTTGATGGCATTTAAGAAGTAACGCGTTCGGTGTTGTTTCCCGTCGTAATAATAACAGGTCCCAACGTCAATCTTCCGTCGTCGGCCTTCGATGATGCAATCTACCGCTTCCTTACATTCGGAACTCATTTCCCAATATTTTGCAAAGTCATTACCAATACCGTTGGGGATGATGCCTAAAGCTATGTTTTCTTTGTCTTCGGCATCGGAAAGCATAATGCCGTTGATGGCATCGTTTAATGCGCCGTCACCTCCCACAATCACGATAGTGCGATAGCCGTTATTGGCCAGTATACCCGCTAGACGTTCCACAGAACCAAAGCCTTCGGATTGTACATAGTCATAGGCTACGCCTTTCTTGTCCATATACGCTTTGATTTCTTCCCACCGTTTTTGCACTTTACGGGTGCCGGCTTTTGGGTTGTATATTACCCCCCATTTTTCGGATGCTACGCTCATGTCGTTATGCTTTTTTTGAACTTTACAAAGTTATTAATTCTCTCCGATTTTTTGTCGGATAAAGGCAATCTTTTCTTCCATTGGCAGACGCGCATCCAGCCAGTGGATGGTGAATCCCCGGCGCTCCATGCCTCGGAACCAAGTCATTTGCCGTTTGGCAAACTGGTGTATGGCTATTTCCAATTGGTTGAACATATCTTCGTAGGTCAGCTGTCCGGTAACGTAAAGGGTGAGGTACTTGTATTCCAGTCCGTAGTAGATAAGATCGTCGGGTTTCAGTCCGTTGTCCAGCAGATGGCGCACTTCGTCTACCATTCCTTGCTCAAGGCGTTGTTTCAAACGCCTTGTGATTTTTTCGCGTCGCAACTCACGGTCAATGTCCACACCGATGATGAGGCTTTTCAAGGTAGGGAAAGAGCGTTCGTCTACCGGTGTATGTTGATAGAATTCTTCTATTTCGATAGCTCGGATTGCCCGTTTGGCTGTGTCCACATCTGTGGTGTTATGAAGTGATTTGTAGGTGGAAAGCAAAGCTGTAAGTTCTTCGAGTGATTTGTTCGAAAGCTGTGCGCGTAACTCTGGATTCTCCGGCACGGGTAACAACCGGTAGCCTTTTAGTACGGATTCCAGATACATGCCTGTTCCTCCGCACATGATAGGTACCATGCCCCGTTGTCGGATATCTTCGTAAGCTTTGAGGAAATCGCGTTGGTATTCGAATACATTATATTTATATCCGGGATCGGCAATGTCTATCAGATGGTAAGGTACGGCATGATCGTCAACTATATAATCTTCCAGGTCTTTCCCGGTTCCGAGGTCCATTCCGCGGTATACTTGCCGTGAGTCGGCACTGATGATTTCAGTATGTAGCCTGCTGGCTAGTGCAGCAGCTAGTGGGGTTTTTCCGGAGGCGGTAGGTCCTAGAATGGTAATCAAATCATAGTTGGGCATAATGTATGCTTTTGGTTTGGCTTTCAAAGATAGTGAAAGACAAGGGTATAAAAAACAAGCTTGCTTGATTTTTTTATGTCGAGTCGTATCTTATTTTATTTAAAAGAATGGAAAAAGGTAAATGCAGGAACGAAAAATAATTTGAGTTTTGGGATCTGGGTGTACCAAATCTCATTAAATCCTTGTTTTATGGATTGCGAATGTATGCGAAATATGTCTTGTTTGTTTTGTTTTCCTTGTTTTATCAACGAATGAGCCATATCCAGCAACATTTTAGTCCCCTGTTTGACGTGATTTTGATTTATTTTTGCAATAAATCAAGTATATGATTGTTGGTACTTGAGAAATGTATATTAAGTGATATTTAATTTATAAAGCATAGACGATATGAAGAAATGTGTTACATCGCTAGTGATTTTTTTGTTGGCTGTTATGGTTAATGCCCAACAATACCAACGGACGGCGACCGGAATCAAAACAACCATTGCGAGTAAGCAAATGGGACTGGAGGTACAATGGTATACACCTAATAGTGTACGAATCCTGAAAACTCCTTTGGGTAAAAATGTAGAAAAAAAGAGCTTGTCGGTGATTGCCGTACCTCAGAATCCTGGGATAAAAGTAGTGGATAGGCTATCTGACGGACAGCTTGTGGTGCGTAGTGAAAAGCTAGTAGTGACGGTAGACCTGCATACGGGTATTGTGTCATACTCCAAACCGGACGGTACTGTTTTGTTGAAAGAGTTGGAGAACAATGTTGCTTTTACTCCTTTTGATGATGCAGGTCGTTCTACTTATTCCGTATATCAGGGATTTGCCGTAAGTAAAGATGAAGGATTATATGGATTGGGACAATTGCAGAACGGTCAGATAATGCAACGCAACATGAACAAGGTGCTGGTGCAGGGTAATGTGGAAGATTCGTCTCCCTTTTTCCAGTCCACCAAAGGATATGGGGTCTTTTGGGACAACTATTCGGCCACTACTTATATAGACAATGAGCAGGAAACTTCGTTCCGTTCGGAAGTGGGCGACTGCATTGACTATTATTTCATGTACGGGGGATCAGCCGACGGGATTATTGCCGAGGTGCGTGTGCTGACGGGCGATGTACCGATGATGCCGTTGTGGAGTTATGGCTTCATGCAAAGTAAGGAACGCTATAAAAGCCAGGAAGAAACCGTAGGAGTAGTAAAGAAATATCGTGAACTGGGTATTCCCTTGGATTGTATCATCCAGGACTGGCAGTATTGGGGGCACAACTACCTATGGAACGCTATGGATTTCCAGAATCCGGCTTTCAGCCGTCCGCAAGAGATGGTCGACGAAGTTCATGCCTTGAATGCCCGCATGATGATTTCAATCTGGTCATCTTTTGGTCCGGCCACCAAACCCTACCGAACATTGGACAAGGAAGGCTTGTTGTTCGACATCGAAACGTGGCCGCAATCGGGTGTAGAAGGATGGCCGCCTAATATGGACTATCCTTCGGGGGTACGCGTGTACGACCCTTATAGCTCCAAAGCGCGCGACATTTACTGGGACTATCTCAACAAAGGGCTTTTCAAACTGGGTATAGATGGCTGGTGGATGGACTCGACGGAACCCGACCACTTCGGGCACAAGCAAAGCGATTTTGACCGCCAGACTTGCCTGGGCTCGTTCCGAAGCGTGCGCAATGCGTTCCCGCTCATGACGGTGGGTGGTGTGTACGACCACCAGCGTGCTCAAACCAGCGACAAGCGTGTCTTTATCCTGACCCGTTCGGGTTTCTTGGGGCAACAACGCTATGCGGCCAACGTATGGTCGGGCGATGTGCAATCTTCCTGGGATATGTTCCGCAAGCAGGTAACGGCCGGCTTGAATTACTCGCTCACAGGCATGCCGCACTGGAATTCTGATTTGGGCGGCTTTTTTGCCGGTTCGTACAACACTCCCAATTGCCGCGGTGAGAATAACCTTATGTATCGTGAGTTGTATGTACGCTGGTTGCAATTTGGTGTGTTCTGCCCCATGATGCGTAGCCACGGTGCCGACGTGCCCCGCGAGTTTTATCTGTATGGCAAGCAGGGCGAACCGGTGTACGATGCGCTGGTCGACGCTGTCAAGTTGCGTTATAGCCTGTTGCCCTACATCTATTCCACTTCGTGGGATGTGTCGCACAACCGTTCTACTTTTATGCGCGCCCTGTTTATGGACTTTGTGGACGACAAGCAGGCCTGGAACGTGGACAATGAATACATGTTTGGCAAAGCTTTCTTGGTTGCTCCGGTGCTTCACGCCCAATATACGCCCGAATTGTTGCAAAAGGAACTGAAGGAAAACGAAGGCTGGAACCGCGACAACCAGACAGCGGTTACCGAGGTGGTATCAGCCGACTTTACACAGACTAAAAGTATGCAAGTCTATCTACCCGCTGGTGCGCGCTGGTACAACTACTGGACGAACGAGCTGTTCGATGGTGGACAGAAAGTTTCGGTAACTACGGCTTTAAACCGCATTCCACTCTTTGTGCGTGCCGGTAGCGTGGTACCTATGGGTCCCGACGTACAGTATTCCGGTGAAAAGGCATGGGATGAGTTGACCGTTTGTGTATATCCCGGTGCCGACGGCAGTTTTACCTTGTATGAAGATGAGTTCGACAACTATAATTACGAGAAAGGTGCCTACACCGAGATTCCGATGACTTGGGACGACAGTAGCCGCACCCTCACAATCGGTGCCCGCAAGGGCAAATATCCCGGAATGTTGGAAAAACGCAGCTTTACGGTGAAGACACCGGACGGCAGTCAGAAGACTGTTTCGTATGCTGGAAAAAAAGTCCGCGTAAGGCTCTGAGCTGTCCGGCAGCATGCAGGGCTTGCTCCGGTAACAAAATGGCATGTGTGGTGACTGGGAAAAGTCACGGCACATGCCATTTTTGTTTTAACGGGTGTGTGGCATACGATTACCGGAAGATTTTGTTTCAGTTCTTAGGCTGTTCTAGCCCCCCCTCCAGAAGGAGCTGTAAGGCCGTTTGCTTCCGACCTGTTACGAGCGTGCTTCTAACCTGTTACGAGCGCGCTTCTGACCTGTTACAAGTTTGCTTCTGACAGGTTACTACCAAAACGGTCTTATACTCCCTTCCAGATGGCAGTAATTTTACGGTTGATGGCGATAATATTAAGTCCAGAAACTACGATAAACAGGGTGATGCCTGCCAGCAAACTGGGGAGCAATGTCCCGTTTTCCATTTGCGGAAAGAGGGCCTGTACGGAGGTGGTATAGTATCCTTTTAGCCATGCCACACCGGCAATGGCAAGTAGCAGCACTAGCAGGTTGAGTGCGATGGTAAGCACATGGTAAGGCAGGGCTACCTGTATGGGACTATAGCCCAGTAACAGCAGGCTTTCCAGCTTGGCTGCGTTTTTCTGAAGCAGTAGGAAGATGCTTAGCATGAGGATGTAGAGCGACAACAGGCAGATGAACAGACCGATGCCCATGACAATGCCTACGATGAGGCGCAGGAAGTGAGTGGTTTTACCGGCATCGAGGCTGTTGCCTTCGGTTTCGTAACCGTGTCGGGCAAAGTAGTCGGCCAGGGATGCATCGGCTGGATTATCCACTTCCATGATGAGGCGTGAAGGACGTGCTTCCTGTCCGGGTGCAAAGGTCTGGTTGGCCCACTCCATAAACGCCTGGGGCACTAGAATGGTATTCAGCCGGTTGGAAAAGCCGGCAATGATACCTTTGAAATGTTCACGCCGACCGTTTCCACCGAGGGTGATGTCCAGCTGTATCAGTCCCGTCAGGCCTTCTGACAGTTTGGGCAGGTTGCGGCTTTGGGCAAATCCGAAGTTGTAAAGGTTCAGATAGTTGCGTGGAACAATGATGGGGATAGTGCGGTCTGCTTCGTCCCATTGCCACCGGTCTAGCCGGGCATCTAGAAACTGGTCGGGCACAGCCTCGAAAAACATTTCTGTGCTGAGCCTGATGCCGGTTTGCTGCATGCCCATGGCTGCCGATACTTTGAACAGCGAAGGGGTGAAGATACCTACATTTCGTGTAAAGGGCTGTCGTTTCAATTCGTCTATTTCGTCTGCCGAGAACGTGTTGTCTTTTCCGGCGAGGCTGCCCAGTGTACTGATTTTCTTGGTGGCCGTGATGTAATCCTTCTGAATGAAGCTGTCGCCTTGTGTAAATACTGGGAGGATGTCGTAGTAGAACTGTATGCCCAGCAACACAACGGCCATACCGAATAGGTTGGCTAGAAGAAAACCGGCAAGTTGTCCTATGCTGATGTGGCGACGGAGAAGTTTCCAGACAAGTATGTTCATAAGCAAAGTGGGCTAGGGGATATTACAAATGGTAGCGGAAATCGTATTCCATCTCAATGTGCCTGCCGATGGAAGTGACAATGATACCTGCTCCCTGTCGGTTGGCTTCTTCTTGAAGCAGGTGTGACAGAAGGTTGTTGTTGTCGTCATCCAGATGGCTGACAGGTTCATCCAGCAGAATAAAATCGAAGGGCTGGCACAGGCAGCGTATGAAGGCTACCCGTTGTTGCTGCCCGAACGACAGGCGTCCCGCTTTCTCATTTACCTTGTCCGCCAGTCCGGTGGCTTGGAAGAGTGCCAGTATCTCTTTCTTCTGCTTGTGGCCGGTCAGTTGGTTTTTCAGCAGTACGTTTTCCAGGGCGGTCAGCTCGGGAAAGAGCCGTAGCTCCTGAAAGAGTAGGCTCAGTGAACGGCGGCGCACTTCTACCCATTCGGCTACCGATAACGAGCGGATGTTGCGCGTATCGAAATTGATGATACCCTGGTAATCGTTGCGGTATCCGTAGATGTAGCTGCAAAGGGATGACTTGCCGGTGCCCGATGCAGCTTCTATCAGGTAGCGTTTGCCTTTGTTGAATGTAAGGTCGCGATGCCACACCTCGGAGGTTATGGTATCGCGGTCGGCAAACACCTGTGGCAGGGTTTGTTGGAGTCGGATGATATTCACGGGAAGTCGGGGGTTAAGATTGTGAGGAAAGGTTGCCCAAAACCAGCTTGACAATCTGTTTTAAAGCGTTCTCGTCCTTGTTTTTCAGTTGCATAACGACGGTTGCCTTATCTCCCTTACCTGTCATTTGCAGATAAGATACCTGGCTGGCAAAAAGGTAGTAGGCCGCAGCCTGTTTTCCGCCAAATCCCATGATCATTTGTACAATAGGCAGGTTGAGGATAGCTTCTACATTGACTACAAAAGCGCCTTGGTTCCCTTTTAAGTTTCCGGCATAGGCTGTTTTTAGGGCAGAAGGATCTGTCGCTTTACAAACACTCTTGTACAGGGTTTCATCGTTGGTAGCGTACATTTGTTTGTCTCGTTCGCCGAAGAAGATGTTCATCTTCCGGTCTTTATAAACGTATGAACCTTTGTCCAGCTTGATAATTTTTTTCATCCATCCGGTGGCGTTAGGCGAATTTTGATCGTAGAGTTTGTCCAATGCACCGTCTTCCTTGAGTGTAGCATAGGCCAGGAATGCCGGCGCATGACTTAGTGTGACATTGGTGAGTCCCATGGTGAGGTCACCGTCGAAGAGTCCTAGTATTTCCTTCAGTTCTTTAGCATCGTTGATGGACAGGTTATTGCGTATTTCTTCGCTTTCCTGAAGCGCGTTATACAATTTTTCGCCATCAAGACCGGTGGTGAGTAAGGCCAGCGTCGATTCGGGGAAATATTTCAGGAATGTATTTTTTATGGGAGAGATGCATTTGAGGTGCTTTTCCAACAATTCTTTCACTTCCTTGTTCTCTGTATAACTTTCCATTTCCAGATCAATACTCCCTTTTTTGAACGAGAGGGCGGCAAGCATTTTGGCATCTTTTAGGTTACCGGTTTCTTTTAGGGCTTTGGTGTTTATTGGAAGGTTGTACATTTGCAACAAGCTGGTCGATGAAAATACCATGTTGATGTCTCCACTCATGCTTTGCATTTTTTTGAAAAGTGCACTTCCGCTAAAACTGTTCTCTTGTGTCTGGCGTAAGGAAGAGCTTACGGTTTCTTTAACTTTTTCAAGTTTTGCTTTGCTGGCATAATTGGTAGCCAGTAGGGTTGAAGCATTGAATGCAAGCAGCACATCATTGCTTAGGGTCGTGTAGTTGTATCCGTTCTCTTGAATAATGTTAGTAGTTATTTTTTCTTTTTGGACGGCTTCTAGAAGCTCCTTCAGCTTGCCTTCGTCATTAACTTTGGCTACAATGGCCCCTTGTCTGTATAATGAGTCTCTGAAAAGATAAAGAGGTACGTTGAAGTCTATACCCGATTGCGCCGGATTTTTCATTACGTCTTCAATCTGCTGGAAGGTGGCGGCATTCATTTCACTTTTCATACTTTCCAGCAATTGTTGAAGTGCCTTTTGGCTTTCTGTGTCTTTGCTGCCTGCTTTGTTAGCCAGTGATTTCAGATTTATGGAAACGACTTCAGAGGCTGTAGCGGGAATGGCATCGGTATAATCAGCCTGTTTGGAACAGGCATTGGTTAGGATAGCCAGCAGTGCTAAGAATGGCAGATACAGAAAATATTGCTTTTTCATATGTTAGTGTGTTAGTGAGTAAATAGTTTGTGGTATGTTTTATATCAACTTCCTTTGCTGAATGACGGCGTTTGTCAACCGGGCAACTGGTTTTGCAGGTTCAAAATGTGACAAGCTACCAGAGCAGCTGTTTCCGTACGTAGGCGAGAACGTCCCAAACTGATGGATTGGAAACCGTGTGCTTCGGCTTTTTTTACTTCGTCTTCGCTGAAGTCTCCTTCCGGCCCAATGAGTACCAAGGCATCTGTTCCGGTTTGTATAACATCCTTCAATAAAGCTTTTTCACCTTTGTAACAGTGAGCGATGAACTTTTGCCCTTCAAAAGGCTGGCTGATGAACTTGTCAAAATCCGTCATCTTATTAAGTTTGGGCAGACGTGCCTTGAGCGATTGTTTGATGGCCGAAACCAGTATCTTGGCTATACGTTCGGTTTTGATGACTTTTCGTTCCGAAAAACGGCAGTTGAGAAAGGTCAGTTCATCAAAACCTATTTCAGTAGCTTTTTCGGCAAACCATTCCGTGCGGTCCATATTCTTGGTTGGTGCCATGGCTATATGAAGATGCCCGCTCCATAAAGGGGCTTGGGGAATTGTTTCCAAGAGGTTTACCAGGCAGCGTTTGTTGGTAGCTGTAGCTATTTCGGCCCGGTAAAAGTTACCTTTTCCGTCTGTTAACATTACTTCATCGCCTGGTTCAAGGCGTAACACACGTATGGCGTGTGCGGCTTCTTCTTCGGGCAATTCGGATCTGTTTTGTATGTCGGGAGTATAGAATACGTGCATAATGTTTATTGTTCGGATTGGTTATATTGGTTTATCTGGTCGCGCAAACGGGCGGCTCTTTCATAATCTTCTTCGTTTACAGCTTGTTGCAGGGCTGCTTGCAATGATTTTATCCGTTCGTTTTGAGAAAGTTTACTCTCGGATTCGTTATAGTTGTTTTCAAGTCCGCTATTCTCGGATGACATTTTCAGGCATTCTGTTTGCAAAAGGTCTTCGTAAATCAGTAGCTCGGCATTCATGCGCAGAGCTAATACGATGGCATCGCTGGTACGTGCATCTATGCGGTAAATGGTGCTTTCCGAGCGTAGATAGATGTACGAGTAAAACACACCGTTGTCAGCTTTGTAAATGAGTACGCGCAACAGATTTACTCCCAGCATTTCGAGCACAGAGGTAAACAAGCTATGGGTGAGCGGGCGCGGAGGAACAATACCTTTTAATTCCATTACGATGGCCTGCGCCTCGGATGCACCAATGATAATGGGTAGCTTCCGAGAGCCTTCTTTTTCTTCCAACAGCAGGGCATAGGCACCTGCTTCGGCGTGGCTGCTCGAAATGCTGACTACTTGCAGCTCTACTTTTTTTCTGTTCATTCCGTTGGAGTTATAATTCTTCCGGGCGATGCTTGTAGCGGAATACGATACCGAATAATAATCCTATAATAAGGGCATATCCTGCAAAGATAAACCATATAGGTGTCCATTCGCGGCTTATTAATCCACCACCTTCGGTATATACAGAAAATGCATCTACAACTGCTCCACTTGCATAGCCTCCTATGATGGCTCCAATACCGTTAGTCATCATAAAGAACAAACCTTGTGCGCTAGCTCGAATATTAGAGTGTGCCTCTTTTTCGGTGAATAATGAACCTGATACGTTGAAAAAGTCGAATGCCATGCCATAAACTATCATTGAAAGAATGAGCATCCATAGGCCACTTCCTGGGTTTCCGAGGGCGAAAAGTCCGAAACGGAATACCCATGCAAACATACTAATGAGCATGACGCGCTTGATACCGAAGTGCTTTAAGAAGAAAGGTATGGCAAGGATGAATAATGTCTCGCTCATTTGTGATATAGAGAGTAAAATAACAGAGTGTTTCACTCCAAATGAATCTGCATATTCGGGTATGGATGCAAATGAACTTAAGAAAAGGTCACCGTATGTGTTTGTAATTTGGAGAGCGGCTCCTAATAGCATGGAGAATAGAAAGAATATTGCCATTTTTTTACTTTTAAATAGCACTAATGCATCTAGTCCGAAAGCAGAGAGCATTGTTTTTTCTTCGCTGCGTATAGGTGGACAAGCGGGTAGGGTGAAAGAATATAGTCCTAATAAGATTGCCGATGTAGCTGCTACGTACAGTTGGGTAGCGCTGTTTTTAAAACCAGTTATGTCTACAGCCCACATGGCACAGATAAACCCAACTGTCCCCCAAACGCGGATAGGAGGGAAATCTTTTATTAAATCCATCTTATATTTCTCTAAAGCATTATATGATACGGTGTTGGCTAATGAGAGTGTTGGCATGTATGCAAGCATATTGAGTAACATTGCCCAGTACATTTGGCTATAAGTGGTCGCTGTTGAGGCATAGATTAATGAACCAGCTCCGATAAGGTGGAGTATACCATATAGCCGTTCTGCGTTTATCCATTTGTCGGCAATGATGCCTGTCAGTCCTGGCATTATCAAGGCAGCGATACCCATAGTTGCAAAAATTGCTCCGATTTGTCCGCCTTCAAAGTGCAGGCTACTGCCCATATAACCACCTAATGAAATCAACCATGCTCCCCAAACAAAAAATTGGAGAAATTGCATGGTAATGAGTCGGATTTTGATGCTCATAATATTAGTTTTTATGTTGTGTAATGTTATAGTTACAAATGTACGATGAGACAAGGAGAAAAACAAACTCTCTGTATTTTTTCTTTTAATGTAAATGTGTATGTAGGGGAGCGTATCGAAGGAAAGAGTACACAATAAAAAAAGAAGGGTATCTATCCCAGACACCCAATCTTTATTAACCTTAAATCTAATACCATGAAAAACACAGTGCAAATGTAAGGGTTTTATGTTATACAACATAACAATAGAACATATTTCTGCTTTCTGTTAACTCTTTTTAGCGTTTTAGGGCGATTTTACGTCCGTTTCTACTGTTTTTTTGAACTTTCGGGTGTTTCCTATTCTACATACAGCACCAGTCCTTTCAGGTATTCGCCTTCGGGATGGTAGATGTTTACAGGGTGGTCGGCCGGCTGGGTGAGCTGGTGCAGAATGCGTACGCTACGTCCCGACATGGCGGCGGCGGTGAATACGGCGGTGCGGAACTGTTCCTTGTTGACTGCTTGCGAGCAGGAAAAAGTAAAGAGCAGACCACCCGGCTTGATTTTTTCGAAAGCCTTTACATTGAGTTTGCGATAACCCTGGAGTGCATTGCGCAAGGCGTCGCGGTGTTTGGCAAAGGCGGGCGGGTCGAGGATGATAAGGTCGTACTGGTCGCCCATGCGGTCCAGGTACTTGAAAGCATCTTCGGCAAAGGCCTCGTGGCGGGTGTCGCCGGGAAAGTTCAGTTCGATGTTCTTGTTGGTCAAGTCGATGGCCTTGGCCGAACTGTCTACCGAGTGAACCAGTGCCGCGCCTCCGCGCATGGCATAGACCGAGAAACCTCCGGTATAGCAGAACATATTGAGCACGTGGCGTCCGCGGGCATAACGCTCCAGCAACGAACGGTTTTCACGCTGGTCTACAAAGAAACCGGTCTTTTGTCCTTTCAGCCAGTCGATGTGGAAGTTCAGACCATATTCGGTAGCTATGTTGTCGGTGCTTCCACCTTTCAGGAAACCGTTCTCGGGATAGAGGTCGGCCTTGAAAGGCAGGGTATTCTCCGACTTGTAGTAAATGTTGTCAATCTTGTCACCCATCACCTCGGTCAGCGCTTCGGCTATGGCCATGCGCTCCAGGTGCATACCGGCCGAGTGGGCTTGCATCACGGCGGTGCGGGCATAGATGTCGATGACCAGTCCGGGCAGGTTGTCGCCTTCACCATGTACCAACCGGTAGGTGTTGTTATCGGGGCGCTCGGCAATACCGATGCTGCGGCGCATGTCGTAGGCGGTGTGCAACTTGCGTTTCCAGAATTCGGCATCAATGGATTCGTTGGCATCAAATGTCAGTACGCGTACGGCAATGCTGCCAATCTGAAAATGTCCTTTGGCTATGAATTCCTTTTTGGAAGTATAGATTTCCACCACTTCGCCCTCTTCGGGCTCACCGTCAATGTGGGCAATGGCTCCCGAGAATACCCAGGGGTGAAAGCGTTTCAGTGATTCTTCCTTGCCCGATTTAAGATAGACTTTGTACATATTCCGTGTATAAGTTGAATCTGATGTAAATATATTATATAAGGTGTGCCTGCCCGGTTATGCCTCTTCTCCCTGTTGTGCAGGTTCGGCGGGCGGCAGAGGTTCTATCTCGAAGTCGCCAGTTTCTTTCAGTTCCTGAAGCTTGTTGTAGATGTTGAGGCAGGCCCAGGCGTCGGTAGCGGCATAAAGCTTTTGCGGTTCGGTGAGCTGGGGAGCTTCCCAGTTGGACAGACGTTGTGTTTTTGAAATCTTCTCACCGAACAGGATGCCGTAGATTTTTTGCAGGCTTTTGTCCTGTATGCCGAAGGTGCGGACGTATTCCTGAAGCTCGATACAGGCACGTGGCTCAAAGGGAGCACGCTTGTGCAGCATCATGAAGTCGTCGCGCAATGAGAGGCCTACTTTCTGGATGTGCGGGCTTTCGAGCAGGGTGATGACGGGCAGCGTCAGCCCCGTGAGGTTGAGGCGGAACAGGAAACAATGGTCTTCGGACGAAACTTGCAGGAGTGCTACCTTGAAGTGCTGTCCTTTGCTGAACGACGGGCGCGTCTCGCTATCAATGCCCACCATGGGGCATTTTTTGAGATATTCCACGGCCTTTTCAGCTTCCCACGGCGTCTGTACCACGTGTATCTGGCCCTGAAAGAGTGCTTTGGGCATGTCTTTCAGCGCTTCTTTGTCGATGGTTCGTTTGATGGTCATCATCTTTCTCGTCCTCCTATTCGTGGTAAGGGTTGCCGTAAAAATCATCGTCGGTCATGGCGTCATCCCCTTCACTGTCATCTTCGTTGTTGTCTGCCCCTTGGGCATAACGCACTTCGTGCAGGGCGCGCAAGGTATTCACCAGCTTCTGCCCCCAATACAGCCGGAAATTTTCCTGACAGATGGCCAGCGAATCGTTCATCGTTTCGTTCAGCCCCAGCTGGAAGACGAAGATAAAGTCCTTGATGTCCTGGTAGATGTCGGCCAGGTCTTCGGATATATAGCGGGTGATGGGTTGGTCGCTGTATTTCATGTCCGATACGAATACATCCAGATAGTCGTCTTTCTCGGCCAGGATACTGGCCAGCGTCATGCGCATCACTTCGTAAGTTTCTTCGGAAACATAGGTCTCCGGTGCTTCATCGCCCATCGTGTGACATTCGGGCAGCATGGAAGCTTTGAGGTAGAGCAGTGGAAGTATTTTGAGGGATGTGTCGACAAACGTAGTGCGTTTCACCCCTTCGGCCTGCTCCAGATATTTACAGAATTCGGCGGCCACGGTTACAAACTCTACTACGTTGCGGTCGAATATCACTTGACTTTCTTTTTTCATCGGTCTTGTTCGTTTAAGTCGCAAAGATATTGAAAAGGCGGGGCAATGACAAATTTATTGGGAAGAATCGCGCTGCCGTTACGTGCGGAGCAAAGTGTCACAATATCCGCTTTTTTGCTTACACGCATTTTTTCAGCATGGGCTCTTTTAGCACGCTGTGCCGGTAAATATGGGTATGAATATGCATGGAAATGATGATTTTATGCAACCGGAAGTGATTTTTTATGCAATAACAGCCGGTTTTATCCGCTTGTTGGGCAAACGGGAGACCTGTTGTGCATTTGCTTCTAACAGGTTGGAAGTACGGACGCAACCTGTTGCGAACAAATTTCTGACCTGTTGCAATCAAATACGTGTCAAAACTTCGGAATTTTTCAGCCCTTTTTTCGCTGGTTTGAATGTAAGGATTTTGCTATTTGATTATGTGACAGATGGATAACATCTTTCTGCTTTGAAAAATTGGAGCAGGCTGTACGGTGGTCGGAAACAAGCGATTCTGGAGAGGTTGGGAATGCAAAATGTCAGGATGTTGCAACAGGGCTTGTTTTTTTTATTACTTTTGTACCCGTCTATTGTTTAAAGTTTAGGAGAACGTAACCCATGACAAAGAAAAATACAACTACCGATACCGAGCAGTCGCCTTCGTTCGTGGCCAAGGCGCTGGCTGTGTGCAAGAACGAGACGGTGCGCTTCATTATCGGCCTGCTTTTCGTTATCTTCGCGGTCTATCTGCTGCTGGCTTTTGCCTCTTTCTTCTTTACCGGAGCGGCCGACCAGAGCATCATTGACAGTGCCACGGCCGAGGAACTGGCCTCTGTGAACAACGGGGTGAAAAACTATGCAGGGTCTCGCGGGGCCCAATTGGCAAGCTACCTGATAAACGACTGTTTCGGCATATCCTCTTTTTTTATACTGGTATTTTTGGCTATGTTGGGACTGAAGCTGATGAAAGTACGCCGTGTACATCTGCGGAAATGGTTTGTTATCTGCGCGTTGCTGCTGGTGTGGTTCTCGGTGTTCTTCGGATTTGTGTTTGTCGACCAGTACAAAGATTCATTCCTTTACCTGGGAGGTATGCACGGTTATAATGTGAGCAACTGGCTGGTGTCGCAGATAGGTGTGCCGGGCGTTTGGCTGCTTTTGTTGGCCGTGGCGCTGTGCTTTTTCATCTACCTCAGTGCGCGTACGGTGGTGTGGTTACGCGGATTGTTTACCCTTAGTTTCCTGAAACGGACACCTAAGGACGAGGCTCAGTCCGAAGAAGCAGACGTACCTTTTGTAGACCCTGGCAAACAGAAACAACCGGTTCACTCCGCTACCGAACAGGACGGGCATGCTTCGGTGAAACCCGAAGAGCCCAAGCCTGAACATATAGCTCCGGCAGACATCCCTCTGCATGTGGAGGATGATGAGAAACCGCTTTCGGTGGATATTCCCCTCGACATAGACAAACCGTCATCGCCTAAACCGTCGACCCATCTGGCAGGTGAGGTGGACATGAACATTGAGGTGGCTAAGCCCGATCCGTTGGTGAGTGTACCCGACAAACCTGGGGAGAAAGAAGTGGCTTTTGGTGTTGAGACTGCCGAGGACGATTATGTGGGACAGGAAAAGGAGCCCTATAATCCTCGTCTGGATTTGGAAAACTATCATTTCCCCACGCTCGACCTTTTGAAGCAGTTCGACAACGACGGACCCACCATCGACATGGAAGAGCAGAATGCCAACAAGGAGAAGATTATCAATACCCTGCGCAGTTTTGGCATCGAGATAAGCAGCATCAAGGCTACGGTGGGACCTACGGTGACCCTCTACGAGATTACGCCCGAACAAGGGGTGCGTATCTCCAAGATTCGTGGTCTGGAAGATGATATCGCCCTCAACCTCAAGGCCGAGGGTGTGCGTATCATTGCCCCCATTCCCGGTAAGGGAACCATTGGTATCGAGGTGCCTAATGCCAACAAACAGATTGTATCGGGCCGTAGCATCATAGGAAGCCGCAAGTTCCAGGAATCGACTTACGAATTGCCCATTGCACTGGGCAAGACCATTACCAACGAAGTGTTTATGGTCGACCTGGCTAAGATGCCCCACATCCTGGTGGCGGGTGCTACCGGTCAGGGTAAGTCTGTGGGTCTGAATGCCATTATTACCTCTTTGCTCTACAAGAAGCATCCGGCTGAACTGAAATTCGTGCTGGTCGACCCCAAAAAGGTTGAGTTCAGCATTTACTCTGTCATAGAGAACCACTTCTTGGCCAAGTTGCCCGACGGCGGTGAACCCATCATCACCGATGTGACCAAGGTGGTGCAGACCCTGAACTCCATCTGTGTGGAGATGGATGCACGTTACGACTTGCTCAAACTGGCACATGTGCGCAACCTGCGCGAGTATAACGAGAAGTTCATTTCCCGCCGCCTCAACCCCGAGAAAGGACACCGTTACATGCCCTACATCGTGGTGGTTATCGATGAGTTCGGTGACCTTATCATGACGGCCGGTAAGGATGTGGAATTGCCTATTGCCCGCATTGCCCAGTTGGCGCGTGCCGTCGGTATCCATATGATAATCGCT
>ENA-OOXJ01000856-OOXJ01000856.1-human-gut-metagenome-genome-assembly--contig:-NODE-856-length-22756-cov-17.887494_pt1 | contig 22756 bp, 19 predicted proteins | sample MGYA00241587_ERZ501343 | MGnify/ENA primary metagenome ERZ501343 (study PRJEB25962, sample SAMEA2042918) | human gut metagenome | biome: human gut; feature: human-associated habitat; material: faeces... | reverse complement strand
ACGAGTCAGTGGTATCCACCGACTTCCGCGGTGACTCCCGTACTTCCATCTTCGATGCAAAGGCCGGTATTCAGCTCGATCCTACCTTTGTAAAGGTGGTTTCCTGGTATGACAACGAGTGGGGCTACTCCAACAAGGTGCTTGAGATGGCCCGCTACATCGCCCGCAACTAATTCACACCTTACATAGAACTTTGACAGATTCCGGCTGCTCCATGAGGGTCAGCCGGAATTTTTTGCTATCTTTGTCCTGATATGCTTATGTGAAAAGACAATGCCTGTATTCAACAAGATAAAGTTAGGTGTACGGAGCAAGATATTCACCGCCTCACTGGTCATCGCTCTGATGCTGCTGCTTTCAGGAGCGCTGGCTTTCTTCGAGCTGGGCCGCATGAGCCGGTATATCTCCGATTTCATCTCGAACAGTATTCTCAGCGTAGACCTCACACGCAACCTGCTCAACACCTCCGAGCGCTATCATTCCGACCTCTTCCGCCAGATAGGAGGGGACGGTCTGCTGGCCCAGCCGGAGACCATCCCGGCCGAGGAGTTCGAGGCGGGTATGGAGCGGCTTTATAAAGTGCTGGCCTCGGACAGCGAGAGGCAGATGGCCGACTCTGTCCGCTATGCCTACTCGGCCTACATGCAGGTGGCCCGGGAGATTGAGTCGGTCTGGCTCAGGCCGCAGGAGGAACGCACCGACTGGTACTTCAACCGCCTCCAGACAGTCTACACCAAGCTGCGCGGCTATCTCCAGCGTCTGTCCGACACCTCGCAGAGTGCGATTACTGACAGTTACAACAGTCTGCAGGACAGTTATTACCGCTCTATCATGCCGGGCGTCATAGCCAGTGCCGCCAGTATCGTGCTGATTATACTTTTCGTCTACTTTCTCAATCATTACGTAGTTCATCCCATGCTCCGCATGTCGCGGGGACTGAGCGACTACCGCCGCACAGGCAAGACCTACAGCGTCACCTTTGACTACGGCGGCGACCAGATTCAGGCCATGAACGAGGACATCAAGGAGATTATCGACGAGAACAAATCCTTCAAGAAGCGGGGAGTATGAATGTCAAGCTGATAGCACGGTATATCGGTATAGCGTTGCTCTTCAACGCGCTGTTCATGTTCATCTCCCTGGGCGTGTCGGCACTCAACGGTTTCGACTCTTCCTTCTCACCCCTGCTGCTGAGCGCCCTGATTACTGCTATGGTGGGCTGCTTCCCCCTTATCTTCGTAAGAGGTCAGGATGACGTAAATCTCCGCGAGGGATTTGCGATTACCATCTTCTCATGGATTCTCAGCTGTATCTTCGGAATGCTGCCCTACGTTATGTGGGGCGGAGAGTTCACCCTGCCCAACGCCTGGTATGAGTCCGTGTCGGGCTATACCACCACCGGAGGAACTATCCTTAGAGACGTCGAGGCCCTGCCCAAAGGCCTGCTTTTCTGGCGCTCCTCCACTCATTTCATCGGCGGTATGGGAGTGATGGTCTTCATGCTCTTAGTGCTGCCCTCCATGAGTACCTTCCGCATGAGGATATCGAAGATAGAGATTTCCTCCATCTCGAAGGACAACTACCGCTACCGCTCGAAGGAGACCGTCCGGGTCATCGCCTCGACCTACGTCGGCATCACGGTGGCGGGCACCATAGCCCTGATGGTGGCCGGAATGTCCTTCTTCGACGCCGTCAATCACGCCATGAGCATAGTCTCCACCGGCGGTTTCAGCACCCGCAACGTGTCGATATTATACTATGACTCCCTGCCGATAGAGATAGTCTGCATAGTCCTGATGTACGTCTCGACCCTGCATTTCGGCATGGTCTACGCCTTGATAGTGAAGCGCTCGACGGCACTGCTCAAGTCGCCTGTCTTCAGGTATTTCATGGGCTTCTGCATAGTGATGTCCCTGCTGATAGGCCTGGACCTGAAGGCCAGCGGTCAGATCGCAACTTACGGAGAGGCCATGCGCCAGTCGTTCTTCCAGTATGCCTCTATCGTCAGCTCCACCGGTCTCGCTACGGCCGATACCTCCGTATGGCCCCTGTTCTCGATTTTCCTGCTGCTATTCGCCATGTTCCACGGAGGGTGCAGCGGCTCGACCTGCGGCGGAGTGAAGGCAGACCGTATGTGGATATTCTACAAGGTGCTCAAGAACAATATCTTCAAGCAGCTTCATCCCAACGCCGTCATCCCGGTCAAGGTGGGAGACCATACTATCGACCCCTCGGTCATCCGCTCCGCGATACTGTATATCGTGGCATTTACCCTGATATTCATCGTAGGAGTGCTGCTTATATCCTTGACCGGCCCTGATTTCGAGGAGTCCTTCGCTGCTTCCCTGACATCGATGGGCAACGTCGGCCCCGGCTTGGGAGCCAGCGGCTCGATGGGCAATTTCTCGCATTTTACTCCCTTCGCCAAAGTGGTGATGACCATAGAGATGCTTCTCGGCCGTCTGGAGATCTATTCCCTGCTGATGCTGTTCTTCATCTTCAAGAAAGTCTAAGCGATGGCAGTCAGGGAATTTCTGGAGCTGAAGATACGGGAGGCCTTTCCGTATGAGCCTACGCCCTGCCAGGACGAACTTTTCTCGCGGCTGCCGGCCTTTCTGACCGGGGAGGGCGAGATCATGATAGTCAACGGCTATGCCGGTACGGGCAAGACTGAGGCAATGGGAGCGGCCGTGAGGGCGATGAAGGCTCTGAACCTGCGCTTCCGCCTGATGGCTCCGACGGGCCGTGCGGCAAAGGTGCTGGCGGGCTATACCGGCGAGAAGGCCACTACGATTCACAAGCAGATCTACCGTCAGAAGTCGATGGATGCCGGCGGAGGAAAATTTGTCCTGGACCTGAACAAGGACCGCCGGACCTGCTACATCGTGGACGAGGCCTCGCTGATTACCATAGATTCGGCCGGCTCGCTCTTCGGCAGCGGCAATCTTCTCGAGGACCTTCTGGACTACATCCGGCAGGGGGAGGGCAATACCCTGATCCTGGTAGGGGACAATGCCCAGCTCCCGCCCATCGGCCTCGACCGCAGTCCGGCCCTCGACCCCTCGTACGTGGGGATGTACGGCCATGTGGACTATGTCCTGCTGGACAAGGTCGTGCGTCAGGCCGACACCTCCGGTATCCTGTTCAATGCCACGGTGGTGCGGCATGCGGTAGTGACCGGGGCATGTGAGGAGTATCCCCGGCTGGAGACCCGCGGTTTTGCGGACGTGGAGCGTATCGGCGGCGGAGAACTCATCGAGGCGCTGGACGATGCGATAGGCCGCTACGGGATAGACGAGACGGTGGTGTTATGCCGTTCCAACAAGCGGGCCAACCGCTACAATCAGGGCATCCGCGGCACCGTCCTCTTCCGGGAGGAGGCCCTTTCCCGCGGGGACCGGCTGATGGTGGTGAAGAACTGCTATCAGTTCCTGGAGAAGATTGAGGAGCTGGATTTTATTGCCAACGGGGACATCGCCGAGCTGATCAAGATTTCGAATTACGAGGAGCGCTACGGCCTGCATTTCGCCGAGGCTGTCCTGGCCTTCCCGGACTACGGCGACGTGGAGATTACGGCCAAGGTGATTCTCGATACCCTCACGTCCGAGTCCGCGTCCCTGCCCGCCGAACAGCAGAGTGCCCTCTACGAAGGTGTCTTCACCGACTACAGCGACATCTCCACCAAACGCAAGCGCAATGCCGCCGTCCGCGAGGACCCGTATTACAACGCCCTGCAGATCAAGTACTCCACCGCCATCACCTGCCACAAGTCCCAGGGCGGCCAGTGGAAGTGCGTCTTCATCGACAACGCCTTCTGGCAGGACACCCTCACTGTAGAGGACCTCAAGTGGCTCTACACCGCCCTCACCCGCGCCACCAAAAAACTCTACTTAGTCAACTTCAACAAGAAATTTTTCGATTGAAAGCCGTTTAAATAGAAGGTGTTGAGACGATGAGGAGCCGGGAGCCGTCGGAGGCGGTGGTGGCCAGGACGCGGAGGGTGTCGCTTTCGGCGGAGCCGAGGCGGCGGCGTAGCTCCTCGGAGGTCATCGGAAAATTGCGGGCGGTGACGGAGCAGGCGGGGTATTTCTTCCGGAAATCGCGGATGGCGGCCTTGTGGAAGGGCAGGACCTCGATGATGCGGCGGATCTTCCCGGGAAAATGCCCGACAGGCGCCGGGGCTGTGTAGAAATGGGTGGAGGCGGAAATCTTCCGGAGGCCGAAGCGGACGGCCGGGAGCTTGAAGGCTCCGCTTTTCAGGAGGGCGGGGGAGGGCTCGAAGAGGTAGCCGGCGATTTCCGAAGGAACGGCGAGGTCTGCGGCGGCCTCATTTTCTTCGCGGAGGGTAAAATGGAATTCGGCCGCATTGTCCCCGGAGGAGAGCTCTACCGCTGTTATGGGGATGTCCCCGGCCGGTACGGCATTGTCCCGGAGCATCAGGACCAGGACCTCCTTGCACTCATTTTCCGAAGAGAGAATATGGACTTCGGAGGCCTCCGGCAGTTCCGAGAGCAGGACGCGGATGTCGGCCATGGGGGAGGCCTTCAGCAGGATGCGGGGGGCGATACGCAGCAGCTCGGGGCGGAGGGCGGTGATGTCCGGCTCACAGTCCCTGAGGGAGTAGACCCTGCCGCCGTCCCTGCCCCTGCGGGCCGGGTCGAGGTAGATGAGGCTGTAGGTGTCGGAGGGGATGCGGCTGAGCATTTCTGGCGTCGTCTCTGCACAGTGTACAGTGATATTGTCCCTGCCGAGGACGGTGAAGTTGTGCCGGGCACAGGCGCAGAGTTCTTCCGAGCGCTCGAAGTAGTCCACTGAGGCAGACGACTGGGAGAGGCTCCAGGAGTCGACGCCGAGACCTCCGGTGAGGTCGGCCACCCTGTCTCCGCTGCGGACGAAGCGCTGCTTGTAGAGGGCGGTGGCCTGCGAACTGCATTGCTCCAGGGAAAGGGACTGCGGGTAGAGCAACCCCGGTTCGGCATACCACAGCGGCAGCTTGGTCCGTGCCTTCGCCCGTCCCTGTATACACCTGACCGCCACCGCCATGTCGATGGACGGCCAGAGGCCCCGGTGCAGCATCAGTTCTGCCGGACTGTCTGCCTCATGGGCGAGGACAAACTCTTTTAGTTCCTGCTCTGTCATGCCGCAAAATTAAGCCGAAGAGGGGAATATTTTAAGGATTTGTCCGGAAAATTTCGTAAATTGCACCGATTAATCGAAAATTGAGTTATGAAGAAAATTATCTGTGCGGCAGCTTTGGCTGCATTTCTGCTGTCCGGATGCGGAAGTGGCAGTACATCCGTGATAGAGTTGTCTCCTGATGTGCTGACTGAGGCTCAGGCAATAGCTCCGGATAATGTTTACGATCTCCCCGAACTGTTTTTCGCAGGTTCAGCTCTCGTATATGGAGACCGGTATGCGGTGTGCGAGATGGTGACCCAGGAATTTGCAGCGGAGGTGTATGACCTGAAGGAAGGGAAAGTGGCCGGGAAGCTGCTGCACTACGGCAACGGTCCGCAGGAAGTGTTAGTCCCGATTTTCAATATGTTCGGAGATACGCTGCAGGTGGTGGATATACAGAAGAACAGGCTGTTCATGATTCCGTGCGCGGACCTTCCTAATGCCGGAATCGCCAGAGAGATAAAATACGATTTCATTACGTTGTCCCTGATTTCGTGCGGGGACAGCCTGTTGGCCCTCAACCCGTTTTATTTCGAGAACGATGACCTGGGCATACACAACGGCGAGCCGATGTTTTTTTACTCCGATGGCGGAAAGGCTCCGTACGATGCATCGAAAATCATGACGGCCGGAGTGGTGCAGGGGCCGGTGGCCGTGCATCCGGAGAGCGGAAAGGTGGTTTTCGCCAACAGTGTCGAATCAGAGATATTTATCCTGAATAAGGATCTTTCCGTGAACCGCAGGATTACCGGGCCGCGTCATGAAAGTACTGACTATGCTGTGGCGGAAGGCCAGCTGCTGTTTTCCGGAAATATAGCCAATACATATCTGTCAGCCTGCTCCGACCGGGAGTATGTCTATCTGATCTACGACGGCAGGTATTACGATCTGTATGATGATAATGTCGACGGGGCGAATACCGACCACGACCTGTATCTTTTCCAGATGGACTGGGACGGACGTCTGAATGGCTGTTATTCTCTGGAGGGGCTGCGCTACGTAGGCTCCAGGCTGAGCTGCGGCTCACAGCCGGGGACGGTGTATGTCTCGGCCCTTTCGCCCGATGAGGGGAATCTTCAGATATTTTATTATGATCTCAGAAAGTACAACTAATCTTTTAATAATATGAATTACAGAGAAGTCGCAATGCAGTGGACCGGCCCTGAGTACGATATGGAGACCAGGACCAAGGTCAATGCTCTCCTTCATGGAGACGAGAAGGAACTCGAGGATGCGTTTTACCGTACATTAGAGTTCGGTACCGGCGGACTCCGCGGTATCATGGGCGTGGGTACCAACCGCATGAACAAGTACACGGTGGGCATGGCCACCCAGGGATTCGCCAACTATATCCGCAAGGCTTACGAGGGTGAGGAGAATATCCGTGTGGCCGTATCCTTCGACTCCAGGAACAACAGCCGCGAGTTCGCCAAGATTACGGCCGAGGTCTTCGCCAACAACGGATTCGAGGTCTATCTCTTCGACAACATCCGGCCTACTCCCGAACTGAGTTTCGCCATCCGTCACTATCACTGCCACGCCGGAGTGATGGTCACAGCCTCGCACAACCCCAGGGAGTACAACGGCTACAAGGCCTACTGGCAGGACGGAGCCCAGCTGACCGCTCCCCACGATACCGCCGTCATCGCCGAGGTCAACAAGATCGAGAATCCCTCCATGGTCAAGTTCGGCGAGGAGAATGTCTCTAAAATCAAGATGATGGGAGAGGAGACCGACAAGGTATATCTCGACTCGGTCCTCTCGCTGATGCTCTCGCCCGAGTCCATAGCCCGTCACAGGGACATCAAGTTTGTATACACCCCTCTGCACGGTACCGGTGTGCGTCTCGTTCCGAGGGCTCTGACCCAGATAGGATTTACCGAGGTGTATCCCGTGAATGAGCAGATGATAAGTGACGGTAACTTCCCCACGGTAGTATCTCCCAACCCCGAGGAGCCTTCGGCCCTGAAGATGGCCGTCGAGCTGGCTGAGGCCAAGGGTGCCGACATCGTGCTGGCTACCGACCCTGACGCCGACCGCGTGGGCGTGGCCGTCCGCGACGACAAGGGTCAGATGCTCCTGCTGACCGGCAACCAGACTGCCTCCCTGCTGACCTATTACATCCTGACCCGCTGGCACGAGCTCGGTAAACTCAATAAGGACACCTACTGCGTAAAGACCATCGTGACCACCGAGCTGCTGACAGCCATCGCAGACAAGTTCGGAGTCCAGATGTACGACGTGCTCACCGGTTTCAAGTACATCGCCCAGATCGTCCGCGAGAACGAGGGCCGCAGGACCTTCATCTGCGGAGGCGAGGAGAGCTACGGCTTCAATGTTGGCGAGTTTGTCCGCGACAAGGACGCTGTCATCACCTGCTCTTTCGTGGCCGAGTGCGCTGCATGGGCCGCTGACCAGGGCCTGACCCTCTACGGTCTGCTGCAGAAGATTTACGCCGAGTTCGGCACCTACCGCGAGAAGCTCGTTTCCCTGACCAAGAAGGGCATCGACGGCAACCAGCAGATAGCCGCCATGATGAAGAACTACCGCGAGAATCCTCCCGCTAAGCTGGGTGACTCACCTGTAGTGAAGGTAATCGACTACACCGAACCCGAGAAGACAGGTCTGCCCAAGTCCAATGTGCTCAGGTTCTTCTCCGAGGACGGCTCGGTAGTGACAGTGCGTCCCTCGGGTACTGAGCCCAAGATTAAGTTCTATTTCGGTGCCAAGGGAGAGAAGGCTGCCGCGACGGTGGACTCACTCGTGAAGCAGTTTTCGGAGTAGTGCCGCGGCCGCGTTCCATACGATGTAGAACGCGAAGACAGTGAATACGATACCCGTCCAGTGTATCTTCAGGATAAGGAGAATGACTGCGGCGGGTATTATTGTGCACAGAAAAGCGTAGCGCTGTGCATTGTCCTTCCATTTTAAGGACTTGAACTTCATGGAAAACATTGGAAGTTCGGAGAGCATCAGGATAGAGAGGATAATGACTATTGCCGGGATGGCATAGTTGTTGGCCAGTATAGTGTTGGCTGTATATTGATAGTGTTCTGCGAATGCTGCCAATGAGGCTGCGCAGAGGGCTGATGCTGGTACGGGCAGGCCGAGGAAATTTTCGCTCTGGCGGGTGTCAAGGTTGAATCTGGCTAATCTCACCGCCGCGAATACTGCAGTCAGTAACGGGAAATAACAGACGTAGTCGTGTATGACCGAAGTAAATCCGTCAAGATAGTTGTATAAAATAAGGGAAGGAGCCAGACCGAAACTCACAGCATCTGAGAGGGAGTCCAGCTCTTTCCCTATGTCGGAGTATGCATGAAGCAGTCTTGCGGCAAGGCCGTCGAGAAAATCGAAGACAGATGCCAGTATGATAAATCCTAATGCCATGTCAAAGTCATCCTTGAAGGCGAAAATGACAGCTGTACTGCCTGACAGCAGGTTGAGGCAGGTTATCGTATTGGGCAGGTGTCTTGCGATGTTCATGCTTGATACTCAGATTGTTTGTTACAGACCCATCTTTGCCTTGATATCGGCCGGTATGGCGTCCTTGTGTACGAGGATGCTGACGGTTTTTGCCCTTACAAACTTCTCGGACATGTAGTGGTAGCCTTCGTAAGGACCTTCGGCGCCCCAGGAGTTCTTTGTGATGTAGTACTTGGTTCCGGCAGGATCAGTAGCGATGCCGGTCAGGTGTTCAAGGTGGTCGTCAGTGGTAGTAAAGGACTCGAATCCTGCCTGGCGCAGAGCCTGGTCCACATACTCAACCTCAGCGATAAGAGTATCTGTTGCGGCAATTGCCTGGCGCTCGAGCGAGCCGTCGGCGGGAATAATGGCTATTCCGAGAGGACTGTATACATAGCCTTTCTCGCTTACGTCACCGTCCCAACATACGGTATAACCGTTATTAAGGGCATTGTCGACAACTGCCATCATCTCGTCTATAGGAAGATTGTACAGGAGAGCATGGTCCCAGTTGTCGGGAATCTCTAAAGGAACTTCCTGGTAGAAAGGATGGTGCGAGAAAGAGGTAATCTCTATATAGTCATCAGTGTTGATGCCGAGCATATCTCTGAATGTGAGGGGAGTGTACTCTTTGCCGTTATATTCGAAAGTTTCGGGAAGCTTGCCCATATAGATGTCGAAAAGAGCGTCCTGAAGCTCCCAGTATTCGGGTGAGCGTGCTTTCAGTTTGACGGAGGCGTCGGCTATGGCTCTGAGATAGGTGCCTAACTCGCGGTGATTGGGCAGGGGGGAGTCATAGTTGATGCCGGAGTATGCGGACTGAGGCACGATTCCGTACTTGTCGATAATGTTGAGGGTCATGTGTGCGATGCTGCCTTCGCTGATGTTGCCTTTGCCGCGGCGGAGATAGTTGTCATTCATCCTCTCATAGTAGTTGTGGCGGACAGTGAAGAGCTCGGAGAGGTCGTACTCGCCTTTGCCCATACGGAGCAGCTCGGCTTCAAGGAAGGATGTGGATGCGAAGCACCAGCATGTTCCGGTGGCATTCTGGTCCTTCACGGGTGTGACAGGTATTCTGACAACCTCTGTGAACTGGTAGGGGTTCACCTTCTCAGGTTCCTGCTGTTTTTTCTTCGGAGCTGCGACAGAGGGGATAGCCATGGCTATGGCAAGGGCTCCGGTAATGATGTAATTGAGTTTCATAAGTCGTTGCGGTTATTGGTTGATTAGAGAGCCATCTTGGCTAAGATGTCTGCGGGGATGGCGTGTTTGTTGACCATGATGTCCATAGTCTTGTATCTTACGTATGCCTCGGATACATACCATATTCCATGATACTTGCCGGCATCGCCCCAGGAGTTCTTTACCATATAGTATTTCTTGCCTGTCTGGTCTTTTGCGATACCGAAGATATGCATACCGTGGTCATCGGTGGTCTGGTATGTGTCGTAGCCGATCTGGCGCATCTCCTGAGTAATCTCAAGCTCGGGGCAGGGCTGCATGAACGCGATGGCCTGAGGGTTGGAGTTGTCGGCGCCGATCCAGTGTGCCTGGTCTGAGCCTACTTCTTTAATCTCAGCCTCAAGTGCTTCGTAGTCAGGTACGATTCCGAGACCGTCACGGTTGAAGCCTCTCTCGCTTACGTCAGCGGCCCATGCAACGGAATAACCGTTCTCAAGTGCGTTGTCGATGATAGCGACGAGGTCGTCGATGGGCACGTTCATGGAGGACTCCCAGAGCCAGTTGTCAGGAACCTCGATGATCATCTTCTGATAGAAAGGCCTGTTTGTCCAGGATGTGAGGTCGATGTAGTCGTCGAGGTTGATGCCGAGGGATTCAACGTAGGTGTGGGGAGTGTACTCCTTGCCGTTTACAGTGAATGTCTCAGGGCACTCGCCGAGATAAGCGTCGAGGATACCCTTCAGACCGGCCTGCCATGCTGTAGAAAGCTGACGGTTGGGGTTTTTGATGATGACGTCCACGTATGCTCTAAGCAGACGGTCGAGCTCACCGTGACGGTGGCTGTCAGTGCCGTAGTTGAGACCGGGCATCTCTGACTCGGGTACGGCTCCGTAGTTCTTCAGGCCATAGAGTACGTTTCCGAACGAGCTGCCGGGAGCAAAGTTGAGAGCACCGTGAAGACGTACGAACTTCTCAGCTTTCTCCTGATACGACTTATGGACGATAAACATCTCTGAAAGGTCCAGATCTCCGGTGTAGCCGTTGCGGAGAATCTCAGACTCAAAGAAGGAGAGTGCGGAGAAACACCAGCATGTGCTGGAGCTGCTCTGGTTCTTGACAGAGGTGATGGGTACCTCAATGACTGTTTCGAACTGGTATCCTTCGGGCTGTGCTGCCTCTTTCTTGTTCTTCTTCTGTGCGGAGAGAACGGGAGAAACCATGCAGCAGATGCATAAAGCGGTGATGATGTGTTTGATAGACATAGTTGATGATTTTAGTGAGTAGTTATTGTTGAGTATTAAGGTATATTCATGTATTTGTGTGTCTGCTGGGAAACCCTCCATTGCGGATGTGCTTTCACATATTCTATTATTATAGGTAATGTACTTTCCCGTCTGTCCCATTCCGGCTGAAGCAGGAGAGCGCAGCTGCTTTTGACAGATTTGCGCATTTCTTCCGCCCATGCAGTCGAGTCTGCTGAACTGATTACTACTTTCAGCTCGTCTGCTTTCTCTATGACTTTTTTCAACGGAGGGAAATGCCTTTTGGGAGATACGCAGATCCAGTCGAAGGTCCCGCTTAGAGGATGGGTTCCGGAGGTTTCGAGGAAAATGTTGTATCCTGCGGATTTGAGAGCAGAGCACAGGATGGACAGGTCGTGCATCAGAGGTTCTCCTCCTGTGATTACGACATTAGTCGCCGAAGATGCAGCTATGGGCGCTATGATTTCTGAAATGCTCTTGTGAGGGTGGAGTCCCGTGTCCCAGGAGTTTTTGGAATCGCACCACGGACAGCGTACATCGCATCCGCCAAGACGGATGAACCATGCCGCTTTGCCTGTGTTCATACCTTCTCCCTGGATAGAGTAGAAAGATTCAACAACCGGAAGCGTGGTGCCGGGTGATGGGGGTGCTGCTTGTGTGTGCGCTTCTTTCATTCCGTATAAGCGAATTTTATCGGGAACAAATGTAATAAAATTCGGACAATATTATGCCACTATGGCAGAAAAAATCATACGGCAGATTTTTTGCGATAGAAGATGTTCAAAAGGAGAAAAGTTATGAATAATATGAATTACCCACAGAACAATAACAACAAGGAGTTCCTCGAGCGGTACGCGGTCAATCTGAACCAGCGGGCCCGCGAGGGGAAGCTCGATCCCGTCATCGGCAGGGACGAGGAGATCCGGAGGGTGCTCCAGATTCTGAGCCGTAGGACGAAGAACAACCCTATCTTAGTCGGAGAACCCGGTGTCGGCAAGACGGCTATCTCGGAAGGCATAGCCGAGAGAATAGTCAGTCAGGACGTGCCGGAGAACTTGAAGACCAAGGAAATCTATTCATTAGACATGGGCGCCCTCGTGGCCGGTGCAAAATATCAGGGCGAGTTTGAGGAGAGGCTGAAGGGTGTGGTCAACGCCGTGATCGAGAGCCAGGGCGAGATCATCCTGTTCATCGACGAGATTCACACTCTGGTCGGTGCCGGACGTTCGTCAGGCGCGATGGATGCGGCCAATATCCTGAAGCCGGCCCTTGCCCGTGGAGAACTGAGGGCCATCGGCTCCACCACCATCGAGGAGTACCGCAAGTACTTCGAGGAGGACAAGGCCTTAGAGCGGCGTTTCCAGATGGTCATGGTGGACGAGCCTACTCCGGCCGAGTCCATCTCGATTCTTAGGGGACTGAAAGAGAAGTACGAGAACCACCACAAGGTACATATCGACGATGACGCCATCATCGCCGCCGTGGAACTCTCGCACAGGTACATCACCAACCGTTTCCTCCCGGACAAGGCCATCGACCTGATAGACGAGGCCGCCTCGAAGCTGCGTCTCGAGATGAATTCGGTGCCTGACCCTATCGACGAGCTGAACCGTAAGATACGGCAGTTGGAGATTGAGCGTGAGGCCATCAAGCGTGAGGGGCACTCGCCCAAGTTAGACGAGATACAGGCTTCTATCAAGGAGTCCAAGGAGCAGCTCGATGAGCTCAACCGTAAGTGGAAGGTGGAGAAGGACCTGCTGGCCCGTATCTCCCAGAAACGTGCGGACATAGAGCAGTACAGGTTCCAGGCCGACGAGGCCGAGCGCAGTGGTGATTACGGTCGCGTGGCAGAGCTCCGCTACGGCAAGATAGCCTCGGCCCAGAAGGAGATAGACGAGCTGACGGCTCAGAAGGCCGCCAATCCGGACCCGCTGATCAATGAGTCGGTGGAGCCGGAGGATATCGCCGAGATAGTTTCCAAGTGGACGGGCATCCCCGTGACCCGTATGCTCGAGAGCGAGAAGACCAAGCTGCTGCACATGGAGGACATGCTGCACAAGAGGGTAGTGGGTCAGGACGAGGCCGTGCGTGCCGTGGCCGACGCAGTGCGCCGCAGCCGTGCCGGACTGCAGAACGAGAAGAGGCCTATCGGCTCGTTCATGTTTCTCGGTACCACCGGTGTCGGTAAGACCGAGCTGGCCAAGGCCTTGGCCGAGGCCCTGTTCAACGACGAGAACATGATGACCCGTATCGATATGAGCGAGTACCAGGAGAGGCACAGTGTCTCCCGTTTAGTCGGTGCGCCTCCGGGATACGTCGGATATGACGAGGGCGGTCAGCTCACTGAGGCCGTGCGGCGCAAGCCCTACTCGGTCATCCTGCTGGACGAGATAGAAAAGGCCCACCCGGATGTGTTCAACATCCTGCTGCAGGTGCTGGACGACGGCCGTCTGACCGACAACAAGGGCAGGACGGTGGACTTCAAGAATACCATCCTGATCATGACCTCCAATGTGGGAGCCGAGGTGATACAGGAGTACATGCAGCGCATCGAGCACGTCGATGACAAGGCTTCCAGGTCTAATGTTCTGGAGGAGTGCCGCAGGGCCGTCATCGACATTCTCAAGAAGAGCATGCGTCCGGAGTTCATCAACCGTATCGATGAGATCATCATGTTCGAACCTCTGACCCGCAAGGACATACTCGGCATCCTTAACCTCCAGTTGAGTGTCTTGAAGAAGAAGATGGAGGATCACGGCATCTCGATAGACTTCAGCCAGAAGTTCATCGACTACATGTCCGAGAAGGGCTACGATCCGGCTTACGGTGCCCGTCCCATCAAGCGTATCCTCCAGCGCGAGCTGGTCAACATGCTGGCCAAGGCCCTCATCGAAGGGTCGATTTCGAAGGAGAGGCCGGTGCTGGTCGATGTCTCCGGCGATCAGATAGTCATCACTTCGAAATAGTCCGTTCCGAAAATGTTTAAATCCCGCAGTGCCCGTCAGTCAGGTGCTGCGGGATTATTCATTTTCCTGATTATATTTGCAGCCGTTTGTAAACGATGTAAAAAGATGTTGATATTATTTGGATTCCTCTTCGGCGGTGTTGTTGTCGGTTATCTCCTGCGCCGTTGGCGGGTGGCCTGGATAGGAAAGGTGACCATGGCGCTTATCTGGCTGCTGCTCTTCCTCCTCGGTGTGGAAGTGGGCTGTAATCGGGAACTGATCCGGAGTCTGCCTACATTAGGAGCGGAGGCAGCTCTGATAGCAGTGGTCTGTGCCATAGGAAGCTGTGTGGCAGCGATGCTGTTGTGGCACTGGGCCCGTAGGAGTGAGAGTAGTCAGGAGGCAGTGAGCGGACCATCGGCAGTATCGGAGGAAGACGGAGCGAAGGCCCGGAAGGGCGCCTTGAAGGACAGCCTGATTATCATCGCGTTTTTCGTGGCCGGCATACTCATAGGTGTCTCTGGCATCCTGCCTGTGGACCTGTCTCAGACAGGCGTGGCCATGTATGCCCTCTACGCCCTGATACTCAGTGTTGGCTTCAGTGTGGGAAACAATCCGGACATCATCGGAGGCTTCAAGCGTCTCAACCCCCGCCTGGCCCTGCTGCCCCTGATGACCATCATCGGAACGCTGGCCGCCTCGGCTCTGCTCGGACTGCTCCTTCCGCACCGGACAGTGCCTGAGACGATGGCAGTGGGGTCCGGATTTGCCTATTACTCCCTCTCGAGCGTGCTGATAACGGAATACATCGGCGCAGGAATAGGAACGGTGGCGCTCATATCCAACATCTGCCGTGAGTTCCTGACTCTCGTCCTCGCCCCTCTGTTAGTGCGCTGGTTCGGTCCTCTGGCACCCATTTCCTGCGGCGGTGCCACTACCATGGACGTGACTCTGCCCACCATCATTAAGGCCAGCGGGGAAAAATATACAGTCCTGTCGATGTTCCATGGTTTCGTGGTGGATTTCAGCGTGCCTTTCCTCGTGACATTCTTCTGTTCACTGTAACTTTGAATTGTTTTTTTTACTAACTTTGGTGCGTTTTTGTGAAAAGATAATATGGAAAAATTAGAGTATAAAATCGCAAAGGGGCTTTTGGACATCGAAGCTGTACGGCTCAGCCCCGAAAAGCCCTTCCTCTGGGCATCCGGACTTCACTCACCGATTTATTGTGACAACCGCAAGGCTCTGTCCTATCCTGATTTCCGTAAGGCTATATGCGAAGCCATGATAGAAGTCATAAAAGCAGAGTTCAATGATGTGGATGTCATAGCCGGAGTAGCTACAGGTGCTATCGCCTATGGAGCCATAGTTGCCGAGATGCTGGATAAGCCTTTCGTATATATCCGCTCCAAAGCAAAGGACCACGGTATGGGCAATCAGGTCGAGGGAGTGCTCCGTGGAGGTGAGAGGGTAGTGGTCATTGAGGACCTGATATCCACTGGCCAGAGCAGCCTCGCGGCTGTGGACGCCCTTCTCAAGTGCGGAGTGCATATCGAAGGTATGGTAGCCATATTCTCCTACAACTTTGACCGTTCGCGCAGGGCTTTCGAAAACGCAGACGTGGAGCTGCACACCCTCTCCAACTACGACACCCTTGTAGATGTGGCCCTCGATACAGGCTATATCAGGGAAGGGGATGTCAAGATGCTCAAGGAGTGGAGATACGACCCTGATAAATGGAGCAAGGACCATGAGTGATGTCACTACGGTCAAGGGCCGGGAAGTAATGCTCAAGCGGCCGCCCATGGTGCTGTTCGGACTGTTCTCCGACCTGAGCGCTCTTGTTCAGAACGTGCCGGAGGAGTATGGTGGAAAGATTACCGCAGACCGCGACAGCGTGCATATCGAATACAAGGGTATCAACCTTGGTTTCGTTGTAGAGCGCCGCGAGCCGTTCTCCCTTGTAGTCCTCAAGGATGACGGCAAGTCTTTCCTGAATTTTTCGGTGGCTTTTCACATGGACCCTATGGGCTTGGATTCCACACTGTTCCATATTGAACTCCAGACGGAGCTGAACTTCATGATGAAGATGATGCTCGGCAACAAACTTCAGGAGATGGTGGACAGCATCACCGATCAGATAGAGAAGGCTGTCAATGCCTCAGCGGCCGGTCAGCCCATGAATATTTCCGACATCAAGCCTCCGGTCAATTTCAGCTGACGGCTGTGGATTCAATGCCGATGCTGCCGGAACAGTTTATAGCACAGCTTACACTCTCCCTCGGTCCCGAAAGGGCGGGGGAGGTGTTTTCTTATATACAGGACTCGCAGCCTTCGGTGGCCGTCAGGACCAATCCCTTGAAGGTCTCTGATGTTGAGTCTCTTTCTTTCTTACCCTTCGACGCTGGGCGCAGTACATATTCGCAGTGGGGACGCTTTCTGACCTCCCGTCCGGAATTTGCCATGGATCCGCTCTTCCATGCCGGGGCCTACTATGTGCAGGAGGCTTCGTCGATGTATCTGGAGCGGATTCTGCCCCTGATGGCGGAAATGCGTCAGGCCCGTCCGGACGGTGCGTTCAAGGTGCTGGACCTGTGTGCGGCTCCCGGCGGCAAGGGCACACACCTGCTCTCTATGCCGCGGGAGATACCCGGCTCGTTTTTGGTGAGCAACGAGGTCATACGTACCCGGGCTGCCGTGCTGTGCGAGAATGTATCCAAATGGGGGGTGGCCAATGTCGTGGTGACCAATAACGACCCGGCTGATTTCGCTGCTCTTCCGGGATATTTCGATGTGATGGTGGTGGACGCGCCCTGCTCTGGCGAGGGGATGTTCCGCAAGGATCCGGAGGCGGTGGCCCAGTGGTCTGAGGACAATGTGCGGTTGTGCGCGGCCCGTCAGCGCCGTATCCTCTCGGATGTGCTTCCGGCCCTGCGCCAGGGCGGTCTCTTAGTGTATTCGACCTGCACCTTCAACCACTATGAGGACGAGGACAATGTCGCCTGGCTGGCCTCCGAATACGGCTTTGAGGTGCTGGAGCAGAGGCATTTCTATCCCGGGGATGATATGGCCGGGGAGGGCTTTTTCTTCTCGCTTCTCCGCAAGGATGGAGGCGGTGATACGCCGGTTTCCGGCAATGCGTCCAAGTTCCGTGGCGGCAGTGCTGCTTATCGTCCTTTCGGTTCCTTGGACTGGGTGCGGGACGGCTTTACTGTATATCGCAAGGGAGCTATGATCAAGGCTTTCCCCGGGCAGGTAGCCGAGGCGATGCAGGCTTTCGAGCTCTCATCCGGACTCCGTGTCATGATGTCCGGCTCGGCCGTGGCGGAGGTCAAGGACGGCAGCAAAGGCAAACTTTTAATATTGCCGCAGTATTCCCTGATTCAGGGCGAGGTTTACCGGCGAGGCAGTCTGCCCGAAATCGAAGTCCCGCAGGAAACCGCCCTGGCCTGCCTGCGCCGCGATCCCGTCGTCCTGCGCGATGCTCCCGTCGGTTATGTGGTGCTCACCTATTCTGCCGGAATTTCAACGCCTGCCGTCCCTTTCGGCCTGGTCAAGAACCTCGGTCCACGCTGCAACAACCTCCTTCCTCCTTCCATCGCCCTCCGCAAACGCTGAAACCGCTTTGCGCATCATCCCGATTCTTGGAAAAAAAGACGTATTCAGCAGTGATAGATTTGTCCGGCTGCGTCAACATCGTCTTTCAACAGATAGTTGGTGCTTCTTCCTCCATCAGCGGCAGGGACCAGTACTCCTTTATCTATCAGGTCTGTAATGTCCCTAAGTGCCGTGGCCTGCGAGACCTTGGTTATTTTTGCCCATTTGGAAGAAGTGAGTTTTCCGGTAAATCCGTCCCAAAGCATATTTACTATTTTGACTTGGCGTTCATTCATAGCAGCGTCCCTGTGCCTTTGCCAGAAAGAAGATTTCTTTACGACCCGGTTAACAGTGCCCTCTGTGCGTTTCAGGGCATGGCTTATCGTCTGTAGAAACCATTCAATCCAGGCCGTTATGTCTGTGGAACCGGTTGTGGTCTTTTCAAGTATTGAGTAGTATGATTTCTTTTCCCTCAGTATTTCAGCAGACATACTGTAAAATCTTAGGGGAAGGCCGTCTGCCTTTGCCAGCAGCATGTCTGTAATAGTCCTGGCAAGACGTCCGTTGCCGTCGTCAAAAGGGTGTATTGCCACGAACCACAGATGTGCGGTTGCAGCCTTAAGAACAGGGTCGGTATTGCTGTCTTCTGAATTTACCCAGGAAACGAATTTGTCCATCATGACAGGTATGGTATCGGATGGAGGTGCTTCATAATGCACTTTTTCCTTGCCCATGGCGCCTGATACTATCTGCATCGGTTCGCTGCCGGTTCTGTACGCCCCTACGATTATCGGATTGATGCCGCTTCGTCCGGTAGGAAATATGGCGGCGTGCCAGTTGAAAAGTCTTTCATGTGTCAATGGCTTGTCGCTGTTTCTTACGGCATCCATCATCACTTGTACGACTCCTTCTGTGTAATGATCGGGCTGGGGTAGACCGGATGTGTCAATGCCAAGGTGCCTGGCAATGGATGATCGCACTCTGTCTGAGTTGAGGATAACGCCCTCAATCTCGTTGGAACGCAGTACGTCTTCAGTCATCGTGTCGAGAGCCGTCCTGCTTTGTATGTTGAACCCGAGACCGCTCATCATGCCCTTTATCACTCCTTCACGGTTGCGGACTTCGGACAATGTGGTGACAAGCTTCGATACATCCCACTTAAAATCGGGCCATTCAGGATATTGCCAAATGTAAACAGGTCTCATAGCTGCATGCTTTATCAGCAAAGATAATCCCTATGATGCGAATAAGCAAATTATTCTCGTCATATTTTGATGAGAATAATGCAGCTAATCTAATCACTTTCTGTCTTTATAAGCAGATTTTATAGGCTTATGTCCGGATGAAGTCTTGACTAATTCATTCATTCCACATGGGATGACTGGGATAGTAAAAAGAAATAGGAAGCATAGTCATTGATATTTTTCGCTCACAGAGTCAGGGTATGGAGTCAGCCGCAAGCTCCCGGCACTCCCTGCCCTGACTCCCTCACTTGCCGTCGAACTCGGCTAAGGGGCAGATATGTCAGTAGTTGTTCCTGATTTTATTTGCGATAATAAATCCCATAAATCCAATTAGAAGTATTCCTGCAGTCGTCTGCAGACTTGACCAGAAATCACCTACAACATCAGTGAATTTTTCAAAGGGCCCGATGGAATTGTTTAGACTGTAAGCCAATTCATTACTTATTGTTGTGCATTTGTCGTCATTGAAATGGAAAATCAGTGAGAATAGTAATATTATGCCGATGAACCATAAAAGAACGGTTTTTAATCTATATCCATACCCGAAAGCTTTATTTAGCCAGCATCCGGATAATTGTAAACAATCCGGCCATATTTCAATCGTTCTAATGAAGAATCTTTTTCCTTGTGAGTTCGTCCATTTCGAGATTATTTTATATTTAAGATATTTGCCTTCATTAACTTTGGCAAAACGATATGCTGAATTAGAATCTTTATACAATCCTTTCCCGGCATATAGACCGCTTAGTTGAGCATATACTTCACTGGCTTCTTTGTACATGCTGCTTTTGCTTTCCAATGTGTCACCTTTATCTTCTGCTTTATTCGCTGTACTGAAGTCATCACAAGGATTCAGTTTGTGCCAGTTTTTATAATGTATTATGATATTGCTGTAGTCTTCGTAACATTCTTGGGCTAATTGATGAATAGAATCTATTCTAAGACAGTTGCACTCGAATACAGCGTTAGTAATGCTGCATTTTGTAAAGGAACAGTCGTAAAAGTTGGTTGTTCCTGTAAAGGAGGTCATGTAAAAATCTCCATATGTTATATCGGCTCTCCCAAGAGAACAGTCTGCAAATGAGGAATATCGAAAGTCGCAGATATGGATTTTCGTTTCTTTGAATCTACAAGTAATGAATTCACATGAAAAAAAGTCTCCTTCAGTAATTGAAGTCGTTACAGGACAGGTCTCAACATCCATTGTATGTTTTTGTTGAAGTTTTGCCTGCTCAGATTTAATCACCTCGTTTTTATCAAAGTTACATTTAATAAGTTTGGATTGAGCAAAACACACATTCCTTAATTCTGCTCCTCTGAAATTTACATTATGAATAATCTTCCTATCAATTTTTGTAACATCATATGAGTTGAAAATTACATTATCAATATGAAGATTACTAAAATCAATATTTGATATGTCAATGTTGCTTAAATCAAGATTGCTTATAGGAATGTTGTTCTTTCTGCTTTTATCAATGATTCCTTTTAAAGTGTTTAAATCATGGATAACTTTGATATTGACATTTTGATCTATAAAAGAAGCGTGTTTTTTCATGAGGGTAGTTTTTTATTGAAAAATTATTCGTGAAAAACTTTGGGGCAGGATTACATTGGCCATCCCGGCGGCGTCCTTGAACAGCGGGGCAATCTCCTCGTCCCGGAAGCCGGCGATGCCGCAGCCGATACGGGTGACTAAGAATGTCAGTTCCGGATGCTGCCGTGCGAAGCCGATGAACTCGTCCACATAGGGCTTGATGGTCTCCACGCCGCCCTGCATGGTCGGTATGCCGTAGCTTCGTCCCTGAAGGCCGGTGCCCTGACCCCAGACGGCCCCGAACTTCTCATATGCGACTCGAGCCGCCCCGCTTCCGTGCATTCCGCTCAGATTGCTGCCGAACACAAACACCTCGCCTGGCCCCAGCTCCCGGATATCCTCCGGCGTATATCTCTTTTCTGTCATAGTCATGTGCTTTATTCCCCATAAAGATACAAAACACTTTCGTAAAAAGGTCTTTTTTAGATGACAGTTGTATCATTAATTCGTAGATGCTGGAAAATTTATGATAAAATGTTTAGTTTTGTGAAAATTAGTGAAGTAGTAGAGTTATGGCGATACAGGTTAATACTAGGGTGACGGACAGGGACCTCAGGGGACGGAGTCACTGGTGGGGTGCACCGGACTTGCCGGAGGGGATGCCTTATCCCTGCATTGATGTGGAGGATGAGGACGGCTGCACTTATTCCGAGCCGCTGACGTTTGTGTGTCAGATACGGTGCTCGGATATTGCGGAGCTGGATCCGGAGGGCTTGCTGCCTCACCGGGGAATGCTCTGTTTCTTCGCACCGATAGAATATTTTCTCGGGGATGACGGGTCTCCGCTGGATTACCACGATTCTCCGGCTGTGCTTTATACTGAGCAGGAGGACGGACTGCTGCCCTATGAATTGTGCTGGGAGGGTACGGACGAGAGTATCTTCCGGCCTGCAGAGGAAATGCTTTTCACTAAGGCTGAATCTCCGCGCGGCGACGGTCACATCCTGCTGGGCGAGCCGTATCAGGACGAGGTCCGCCAGGCTCATCCGGGCTGCCTGGCCCTGCTGCAGATTGACGAGGACGACCGCTGGGGCCTGCGCTTCTACGACTGCGGCATGTACTATTTCCTCGTCAGACCCGGCGACCTCAAGGCCCGCAGGTGGCACCGCATCGAAGGCGATCTCTTCTTCTATTAGAAATGATTATTAATGAAAACCCCGGGCAGGAATGTTCCTGTCCGGGGTTTCGTGTGTATACTGTCGGCTTTAGAGTCCGGAAGGGACTATGAGCCGAAGTTGTCGAAGAGGATGTTCTCGGGAGGTACTCCGAGGCTGTCTAACATCTTGAGGACGGACTGGGTCATCATCGGAGGTCCGCACATCAGGTAGAGGCAGTCTTCGGGAGCCTCGTGGTTCTTGAGGTAGGTCTCGTAGAGGACGTTGTGCACGAATCCGACCTTGTATGCCACTCCGGCTGCGTCGGCCTCGGGATCCTGACGGTCGAGGGCCAGGTGGAACTTGAAGTTGGGGAAGTCACGCTCTATCTCGTGGAAGTCCTCGAGGTAGAAGGCCTCCTTCAGGCTGCGGGCACCATAGAAGAAGTTGACCTTGCGGGCTGTCTTCTCGGTCTTGAACAGGTGCATGATGTGGCTTCTCATGGGAGCCATGCCGGCACCGCCGCCGATGAAGATGAACTCCTGGTCGGCAGGAGCGTTGTCCGGGATGAAGAACTCTCCGTAAGGGCCCGAGATGATCACCTTGTCACCAGGCTTGCGGGAGAAGATGTAGGACGAGCTGATTCCGGGAGGCACGTTCATGAAGCCGTTCTTAGCCCTATCGAAGGGAGGAGTGGCGATACGGACGTTGAGCATGATGATGTCGCCCTCTGCAGGGTGGTTGGCCATGGAGTAGGCCTTGAAGGTAGGCTCGGAGTTGTGGGCGTGCAGGTTGAACACTCCCATCTTCTCCCAGTCGGCCCTGTAGGGCTCCTCGATGTCCATGTCCTTGTAGTCGATATCGTACTTGGGAATGTCGATCTGGATGTAGCCGCCGGAGCGGAAGTTGAGGTGCTCGCCTGCGGGGAGCTTCACTACGAACTCCTTGATGAAGGTGGCCACGTTCTTGTTGCTTACCACCTCGCACTCGAGCTTCTTGATGCCGAGGATGCTCTGGGGCACGAGGATCTTGAGGTCCTCACGCACCTTGACCTGGCATCCGAGCCTCCAGTTGTTCTGCTGCTGCTTGCGGGTGAAGAATCCTACCTCGGTGGGCAGGATGCTGCCGCCGCCGGAGAGCACCTGGCATTTGCACATGCCGCAGCTTCCGCCGCCGCCGCAGGCAGAGGGAA
>ENA-OOXJ01000855-OOXJ01000855.1-human-gut-metagenome-genome-assembly--contig:-NODE-855-length-22760-cov-17.800573_pt1 | contig 22760 bp, 14 predicted proteins | sample MGYA00241587_ERZ501343 | MGnify/ENA primary metagenome ERZ501343 (study PRJEB25962, sample SAMEA2042918) | human gut metagenome | biome: human gut; feature: human-associated habitat; material: faeces... | reverse complement strand
TCCTGACCGGCTCGCAGCAGTCCGTCCAGACCCTCATCCTCTCCGAGCACAACGACGAGATTGCCGCCCGCCTCCAGACCCTCAGCATCGAAGGCAACCGCTCCGTCAAGTCCGTGCAGTGGTCCACCGAAGGCAGCCGCAAGATGCTCATGGTCGTCAGCCGCAAAGGCTACTCCGGCGAAATCATCAGGACCGCCCGCGCCATCGACCCCGACGTCATCCTCATGACCGTCCCCGTCACCGCCGTCTACGGCATCGACAAGAAGAACCAGTAGCTTTCCGGTGATATCCAGCTCCCCGTCCCCCTCGTCCGCCATCCCGCATCGACAAGAGGAACCAGTAGCCGTACACCTCCACCTCCGCACACCACACACTACACAGCGCCCGAAGCCACCCGGAGGGTACCGGGGGAATGCCACGGGACAGCTCGACCAGCCGCATTCACTCCTTCCGAAGGGGTCGGGAAAACATGCGGATCGGCTACTCCTTCGGAATGAGTTAGAGGGCAGCAAGTCCTTTTCAAGGTATATGCTTTACTGATTGCCAGACAATAATCACCTTCGGAAGGTGAGCAGAAAACGCGGAAAAACTGCACACCTTCGGAAGGTGGGATGAGGCGGCAGGAGACGAAAACGCGCGTACAGGCCCTACAGAGGGTTCCGGGCCGATTGCGCACCTTCGGAAGGTGAGCAAAAAACGCGGCTATATCCCTCTGACCAGACGCGCTATCTGCTCAGCCGTCCCGATATTGTAGCCCTGAGAGATGTAGACGATGCGGCCGAAGGTGTCGGCTATCACGAAGACGGGATACTCCACATCGCGGAGGGAGAGCTTCAGCTCGCGGCACACCGCACCGAGCACAGCCCAATCCCGGTCTACTCCGAAATGCACGCGGGCGGGCGCCGAAGGGAATCCGTCCGAGAGATACTGCCGGTACTCCCGTTCGCTGCCGTACATCAGAATCACCGGACATTCAGGCACATCTGCGAAGACTCCGCGCACGGCATGGTTGCTCGGCTCGTGCCTGGGCTGCATGAACCCGAGCACGAAGAACCCGCGCCCGGTCGTTGCCAGTATAGTAGACTCCTGCAAGCCTCCGTCCGTCCCCGGCTGAACAGCGAGGTACAGCGCCTCCGCATTCATGCTCCCGATTACCTGCAGGTCCGAAGGATCCTCCCTCATCACTAACGTCACGTCCGTATTTTCCCCGGCCGTCACTGAAAAGAACGTCATGGTCGCCAGCACCTTGCCGCTTGCCATTCTCGTACCCGACACCATAATGTACTGTCCGCAGTCCAGAGCCACCGGACCGTCCCCGAAGACAGTCTTCCAGGTCATCGACCCCTCGCGCCCCTCCTTGTCCGTGAAATTCAGCGTTACCGGTGAGCCGCCGTCTATCCGCGCCAGGGTAAAATGTGTCTCGTACTTCGGGTCATTGATATACTCCTGCCCGGCATAGTCTACAGTCACCGTACCCTGCTCTGCCACAGCCGCAGCCGAGCCGCCGGAAAGGTCCACATCCACCCAGCGCTCACCGTCATGGTACTGCAGCTTCCCGCTGACCTCCTCCAGCCTGGCCGGTATCCCGAAGGTGCGGCAAAGAGCCACGAAAAATACATCCCGTGAATAGCTGTCCGCAGCCCCGAGCCGGAACACCCCGACGGGCGTCACCGGAATCACTAAAGGATTGTACTGATCGCAGACCCTGATGCCCGAAGCATAGTCAATCAATGCCTCAACCCCCACAGGCTCAGACCCAAAAGACCCGGAAGGCCCGAAAACCCCATCGGCAGCAGCCTTCAAAAAAACACTGCGGTAGGGCGACAGCAGTTCCAGCCCCACCCGCGGATTGAGCACATAGTCCCTCAGCACCGGGTCATCGCCATTATAGGAAAAATGCGAGATATGGTCCGTCAGCACCCCCGAGGGCGTATCGCGCAGGTCCTTCTCGCTGAGCAGGTCCAGCATGTGCAGGGCATCGCGTCCATAGCTCCGGGAGGCCTCCATGTAGGCGGCTATCTCCCTCCAGTTGCCCCGCGCTTTCGCCAGATACGGGTCGGAAGTGTCGAACCCCGCGATATAGGCAACCCGCAGCGAATCCTCACGAGCGAGCCGCACCGCATTGGCCTGCACAGCCTCCGGCGTCAGCTCCACCACGGCCTTCCCCTCTGCGGGCGGCACGATGTCTATCTCCTCATACCCCCGGAAGGAACTGTCCTTGTCCAGGACCAATGTCAGGGAAGTCTCCCCCTCCGAAAGGGCAAGCCGTCCATAGCCGAACCGCCCTCCGGAAGAAGCCCAGACGAGGATGTCCCCCCGCCCGAAGGTCGCATGGGACAATCCGTTGCGGTCGCTGATATCCGTCACCGCCGTATAGAACTCGGAGTAATTGTAAATCTTATACTCGACCCGGGCCCCCTCCACAGGCACTCCGGCAGCATCCGTCACTGTCACCGTCACCCGCTCGACAGGGGCGTAGTTCGAGGTCACGTTTATCTCAGTATAGCAGTCGGTCCGGGAAATGACATCCTCCGGGCCCTCATAGCGGCCGAATACATTGGTATGCATCATCACACCGCGCAGGGCTGTGGAACTGAACCAGGCCACATCCAGCTCGGGCTCCGGCTCGCAGGCTCCGAGGTAGTGCCAATGCCCGTCCACCCAGGCCTCGACCCAGGCATGGTTGTCGTCTGTATGTGCCCATCGCGGGGTGTACACCTGACGGGCAGGAATCCCCACGGTGCGCAGGGCGGCCACCAGAAGGACCGACTCCTCTCCGCAGCGGCCGTATCCTGTCCGGATCGAGGCCAATGGCGAGGAGGTCCGGGCATCCGAGGGAGTGTAGGTCACCCGCTCGTGGCACCAGTGATTGACCTCAAGCACCGCATCGTGCATCGACAGTCCACGCACCCTGCCGCTCAAATCCTCGTAGCACTCCGTCCGGAACTCATCCAGAGTCTCGTTGTTGACCCGCAGCGGCAGCACGAAATGCCGGAACAGTTCCTCGGGCACCTCCCGTCCCCACGGCATCTCCTCCCAGGCCCGGAACACAGTACGGACTCCGTCTAAATACAGCTGCGGACTGTAGTCCGCCACATCCCCCACGGGCATATACGCATAGAGGAACTCCATCGCTTCCCGCTCCTGCCGGTCAACACAGCCCGAGAGCACCTGCTCCATATCCAGACCATCACCTATCGCAGCCGCCTTGGCCGCTAAATCTTTCTTAACAAGAGAACGCTCCCCGCACGCCGTCATCAGCAGCGCCAGCACGGGAACGAGACATATCAGAATGTATTTTTTCATTGTACTGAGTTTTTATCCGTTTTCAGTACAGCGAAATTAGAAAAACCCAAGCACATTTCCGAAAAAATTCTCTATTTCCATATAAAGGCCGGACGGCCCTACGAGATCCGGTTGAGGTCCTTGACAAGCACATTCTTGATCTGCAGCAGCAGCTTGAGGCGGTGCATGACCTCCTGCTGTTCGGACGGGTCGGAAGAATGCCCGAGAGACTCCATCAGCTGCGAGCAGGTGTGCTCCACGTACTTGAGTTTGTAGACCAGTACGGCCTTGGGTACGTTGATGTCTATCGTATTGCGCTCGGGTATCTGGGAGCGGAGATATTCCTTGACATTGATTTCGTACTTGACGACAGTAATGTCTAAAACAGTCGTTGTCACCTGAGGGTCCTCGCTGTTGACAAACCTGCGCATCAGCCTCTCCTGCAGCACCTCAGGCTGTACGGCCGCCTCCGAGCCGTCTTCCTCGATAAGCTGGGCACGGTAGGTGAAATACAGGTCGTATATCCTGCGGTACAGCGGATTCTGCAGCGTCAGGTCGTCGTCCTGCAGCTGTGCCGAGATGTATTCGGCCACCGTAATCCGCAGCACTGGAGCCTCCGCCCCATAGACCTGATTCTCTGCGAAACTGAGACTGTACTCCCCGAACTTCAGGAGATAGTACAGGAGTTCCCGCTCGGCCGGCTCCAGCAGCGGCACAGGCTTGAGCGCAACGTCATCCACCACAGCAGATGCCGTTCCGCCCGGCACCCCAGTCTCAGCCTCGGAAGAAGGCTCCGCTACAGCCGCCGCGGCAGCCCTTGCCCTCGTCTCAGCCTCTTCCCTCCGCCGCTGCTCGAACTGCCCGGACTCTATCCGCTTGCGCCGCACCCTCGCCACCTCCGCGAAGAGCACGTCCTCCTTCATCCCTAACCGTTGGGCGCACTGCTCGATATAGACGGACCGCGCTATCTGGTCCGGAATGACCGCTATGGTATCTATGATGTCCCTGATCAGCTCCGCCTTCCGGATGGGATCGCGCTCGATGGTGGAGGAGAGCAGGTCGTATTTGAACTCTATGAAGTCGGTCTCGTGCTCCGAGAGGAAGTCTAAAATCTCCTGCCTCGTGTGGGAGCGGGCGAAGGAGTCGGGATCCTCCCCGTCCGGCAGCAGCACCACCTTGATGATCATCCCCTCCTCGAGCAGCATGTTGATACCGCGGAGGGAGGCCTTGATGCCAGCCGCGTCCCCGTCGTAGAGCACGGTGACATTGTTCGTGAAACGCTTGATGAGCCGGATCTGGTCCGTAGTCAGGGATGTGCCGGAGGATGCCGTAACATTCTCTATTCCCGCCTGGTGCATGGAGATGACGTCGGTGTAACCCTCGACCAAGTAGCATTTCTGCTCGCGGGCGATGGCCGACTTGGCGAAGTATATGCCGTAGAGGGAGCGGCTCTTGTGGTAGATGTCGCTCTCGGGCGAATTGAGGTACTTGGCCACCGCCTTGTCCTCCCGAAGGGTCCTGCCGCCGAAGGCTATTACCCTGCCGCTGAGGGAGTGTATCGGGAAAATGACCCTCTCCCGGAATTTGTCCACCAGTTCCCCTCCATGCTCGTAGCAGAGGCCGGTGGAAAGCAGGTATTCCGCCTTATAACCGTTCTGCAGGGCGGTCCGGGGCAATGTCGCGGCGGCCGGCTCTCCGGCGAAGGACCGTCCGGAGGGGGACCATCCCAGCCCGAATTTGCGGATCGTCTCATCGGAGAATCCCCTCTTCTGCCGGAAGTAGGACAATCCCACGGAATGTCCCTCCGAAGTATTGAACAGGGCGTCCGCATAGAACTTAGAGGCAAATTCCGAAACGGCTATCATCGACTCCCGCTTGAGGCGGTCGGCCGTATCCTCGGCGCTCTCCTCCTGCTCGTGAACCTCTATCCCGTATTTGCGGGCAAGGTACTTCAGAGCCTCGGGATAGGTCATCTGCTCGTGCTCCATGACGAAGGTCACGGCGCTGCCGGCCTTGCCGCACCCGAAGCACTTGAAGATGCCCTTGCTCGGGGAGACCGAGAACGAGGGGGTCTTCTCGTTGTGGAAGGGACAGCAGGCTATGTAGTTGGCTCCTCGCCGCTTGAGGGTGACGAAGTCGCTGATGACATCGACTATCTCGGTCGCGTCCAGTATCTTTTCTACGGTGGCTCTGTCTATCATAGATTACAAAAATATGGAATTTTGAAATATTCTGTCTATTTTTGTTTGATTTTGCATTACTCAACGATATGCCCGACTACAATGTAAAGAACATTTCCTCCCTGAAGACCAGGATCCAGATCCTGGACAAGATCATCGTGGTCATCTGGGTCGGCCTGATAGTCCTGATATACTTCGACATAAGCTGGGCGGTAGCCGTCATGTTAGTGGCCCAGCTGGTACTGTACATCATCCGCCGCAGGATGAAGAAGGACCTGAACCAGAAAGAGATACTGGCCAAGATGGTGGAGGAGCGCACAGCCGGACTCCGGCAGGAAAGGGACAAGGTGGTGCAGGAGTCCAAGGAACTCTCGGACGCCCTCGAGGCCTTAGCCAAGGCCCAGAACGAGTTAGTGCGCAAGGAGAAGATGGCCACGGTCGGCAACCTCACCTCCGGTTTAGTGGACCGCATCCTCAACCCCGTCAACTACATCAACAACTTCTCAGGCCTGACCATCAGCACCCTGCAGGAGCTGCACGGCGAGATAGACTCAGTCCGGGACAGCATCCCCGCCGACAAGTACGAGGATATCTGCGAGACCTTAGAGATCATCGACACCAACCTCAGCAAAATCAACGGCCACGGCTGCAACACCGTCCGTATAGTCAAGGCCATGGAGGAGCTCATCAAGACCCGCCACAGCAACATCACCCTCACCGACATCCGGACAGTCTGCAAGGTCAATGTGGAACTGGCCCGCAAGCATTTTGCCAAGACCATCGAGCTCAACGGCATAGACCTGCGCCTCAACGTGCCCGACACTCCCGTCAACGCCGAGATCAGCATCGACGAGATGAACAAGGTGATGCACCACCTCATCTCCAACAGCATCTACGCCGTCAGCAAGAAGCTCCAGAAACAGAACTTCTCCCCCGAGATAGTAATCCGCGTCATCCCCCTGCCGGACGACCGGACCGAGATATCCATAAGAGACAACGGCATCGGCATCGAGGACACCATCAAGTCCCGCATCTTCGAGCCGTTCTTCACCACCAAACCCACCTCAGAGGCCGCAGGCACCGGTCTCTATCTGTGCCGCGAGATGATTCTCAACCACAAGGGAACCATCGACGTGGAAAGCCGTCAGGGCGAATACACAGAGTTCCGCATCACCATTCCCAACTCTCAAAACATCACAGCCGATGAATGAGGATTCGTACCAGGAACTGGCCCGGCTCCGGGAGCAGGTGGCCAAGCAGGAGAAAATGGCCACCCTCGGCATGCTCACCGCAGGCATTGCCCACGAGATACAGAACCCGCTGAACTTCGTAATCAATTTCAGCAAGATGTCCGGCAAACTGCTCGAGGACTTAGAAGAGATCCTCTCAGGAGCCGGAGAGGGTCTCTCCGATGACGACCGGGAGGAGCTCGGCGAGATCATGGGAGACCTCAAGGACAACATCCGGCGCATCTGTGAGAACGGCGAGCGGGCCTCCAGCATCATCCGCAACATCCTGCTCTACTCCCGCGGCAAGGAGGACGAATATCTTCCTACCGACCTCTGCCGCCTGACCAAGGAATACGTCGCCCTCTCCTACCACGCCATGAGGGCCAACCACAAGAACTTCAACGTCACCTTCGAGGAGGACTACGACGAGACCCTCCCTCAGGTCAACGTCATACCCCAGGACTTCAGCCGGGCAGTGCTCAACATCATGAACAACGCCTGCTACGCCGTCTTCTCCAAGTCGCGCGGAGCCACTGACTGCTGCTACACTCCTACCATACGGATCTCCCTCCGCCGGGACGGAGACAGCGCCCGCTTAGTCATCGAGGACAACGGCACCGGCATCCCCAAGGACATCCGCAGACATCTGTTCACCCCCTTCTTCACCACCAAGCCGGTGGGCGAGGGCACCGGACTGGGCCTGTCGATCACCAAGTCCATCATCGAGCAGAAGCACCGCGGGAAGATAGAAGTCGAGTCCGAGCCGGGACAGTACAGCCGGTTCATCATCACCATTCCACTCAATCTGAAAAAATAGACACGATATATGGCTCTCAAAATACTCAGCGTAGACGACGAGGTAGATTTGGAAATCCTGCTGACCCAGTATTTCCGCCGCAAGATAAAGAAGGGCGAGTACGAGTTCTCCTTCGCCCACAACGGAGTCGAGGCCCTCAAGATGCTCCTCGAGCATCCGGATTTCGACATCATCCTGAGCGACATCAACATGCCCGAGATGGACGGCCTGACCCTCCTCTCCAAGATCAACGAGATGCGCAATCCGGCCCTCAAGTGCATAATGGTCTCCGCCTACGGTGACATGGACAACATCCGCAGCGCCATGAACCAGGGCGCCTTCGACTTCACCACCAAGCCCATCGACTTAGGCGACCTCGAACGGACCATTGAGAAGGCCGCCGAGCAGATAGCCTTCGTCAAGAAGGCCCAGGAAGAGCACTCCCAGCTGACCTCGATCCAGAACGACCTGCACGTGGCCCAGGAGATACAGGAGACCATCCTGCCCAAGGAGCTGCCCGCCTTCCCGGATGAGATACGGCGCCGCTTTGACTTAGCCGCCGGCATGAAAGCCGCAAAATATGTCGGAGGTGATTTCTACGATTATTTCAAGATAGACGGCACCCGCCTCGGCATAGTCATCGGCGACGTCTCAGGCAAGGGCGTCCCCGCAGCCATCTTCATGGCCATCAGCCGGACCATCCTGCGCACCATCGCCCTCTCCTGCCCCTCCTGCGCCGACTGCCTCCGCCAGGCCAATGAGATCCTCAGCAACGACAGCGTCGAGGACATGTTCGTCACCGTCTTCTACGGCATCCTGGACCTGAGCACCGGCCACATCAAGTACAGCAACGCCGGCCACAACCCGCCCATAGTCATCCGCCGCACCGACGGCAGCACAACCACCCTCGAACCCACCGGCGACATCGCCCTCGGAGCCGTCCCCGGCATCACCTACAGCGAGAAAGAGACCGTCTTAGCCCCCGGCGACAGCCTGCTGCTCTACACCGACGGAGTCACCGAGGCCATGAACTCCGCCGGAGAGTTCTTCGGTTCATCCCGCCTGCTGGAGATATGCTCCGGCAGCAGTACCGACGACAGTCCCGAAGCCCTGCTCGCCAGGATAGGAGACTCAATGACCGCATTTACAGCAGGAGCCTCCCAGTCAGATGACATCACCCTGCTTGCCGTAACGTTCAGATAGATTACTGACGCCCATCCTCCGGACTGTCTTTCAGAAGATCGATGACACCTCCGTCATAGATAAGATATCCGCGCAGATCCGGACGGGAGGCAATGAACTCAGCCGCTTTTTCCTTGCCTAAAACCATGCAGTACGTCGCATAGGCATCCGACAGGGCTCCTCCGTGAACCGTGTCCGCTGAGATTACAGTCGCACTCAGCAGATCCTGTTGCACCGGCCAGCCGGTCACCGGATTGATAGAGTGAGCGTATTTTTTGCCGTCGATGATATGATATTTACGATAATTGCCGGATGTAGTAATGCCGCAGTCGGTAATATCGAGAAATTTCTGAACATCCTCTCCGGCTATCTGCGAGCCGTCCACCGGGGCATCGATTCCTATCCTCCATGCCCTGCCCGAGGCATTCCGCCCCTTGCACACGATTTCCATTCCGACTTCCACCAAATAATCCCGAACCCCGATGCTGTCCATAAGCCGTGCCAGTACATCACAAGTATACCCCTGGGCTATAGCATTGAAATTCAGCTGCACTCTCGGATCTCTGCGCACTATGCGTCCGTCCTCACCCATACTCAGCAGATCCATTCCTACAAACTCCAGCAACGAATCCACCACACCTGTAGTCATCGCGCTGTTGCGGACACTGTCCATATTTGCAGGATCTGAGAATCCGAATCCCCAGAAATCAAAGAGCGGTCCCCCGCTCACATCCATCAGCCCTCCGGTCTCCTCCCACAGCTGCTTCGACATATCGAAGAGTTCCCTGAACCAACGGTCGGGAACAACATCCTCGCCGCGGTTGAATCTTGAAAGGAGAGACCCCTTGTTGTACCCTGATATCGAGAAATCTATCTCACGCAGACGACGGGACACCAGCGAGATAACCGTGTCCTCGTCTATGTCTTGTACCGGCACGGAGTAGATGATGTGGAATGTTCCTCCCTGCGCATATCCCTCTATTCGGCGATAATCCGGACGGAGGGTGCATGAAGAGACAGAAATCAGAAATACGGCTGAAAGAACTGTGAGTATGCTTCTCATAACGGATGACAGGTATTTGTTAAATGAAAAAAGCTGACAACCGTATGATTATCAGCTAAATCTCTGTGCCCGGAACAGGACTCGAACCTGCACAGCCTTGCGGCCACTAGTCCCTGAAACTAGCGTGTCTACCAATTTCACCATCCGGGCAGACACTTTATTTTTGAGGACTGCAAAGATAGTGCTTTTTTCTCAGTTTCCAAGAAAATATCGATTATCCTGAAAATTATTTTTTGAGACGCGGCTGCAGATACATCAGACAGACAAGGCATGCCGCAATACTTATCACGCCGCCTATATATCCGACGGCGCCGACATTGATGCCAGAGCATACTATCCCTCCGATAAGTGCGCCGCCGCCGATACCCACATTGAAGATGCCGGAATATATGGACATCGCCACGGATGTACCGTCGGGAACATTCCGGATAACTTCAGACTGAAAGACCATACCGAAGAATGTATATGAGATACCCCAGAGGGCCAGCAGTGCAATGACGCTCTGCACGGACCAGGCCGCGGGACGGAGTAGGAAAAGTCCGGCGCATATCCCGATTACTGCCATGCGCATGAATAGACTCCGGTGACGGTCATAATATCTGGAAAAGACAACACTGCCAGCCAGCCCCATGATACCGAAGAGGGTCAGCAGCATAGTGATAGTTCCTTCCTTGAGGCCCGCTGTCTGGACCATGAAAGGCTCAATATAGCTGTATGAAGTAAAATGAGCAGTAACTAAAAGGACTGTTACCAAATAAAGCGGCGGCAGGGCAGGAATCCTCAAAAGCTGCGGCAGCTGCTTGAAAGAAAAGGCTTTCTCGCGTCCTGTCTTAGGCAGTACGAAACTCAGAAACAGCAGTACAGCGAATGATATGAGTCCTATGATAAGAAAGGTAGTTCTCCATCCAGTAGCGATACCGATGGCCCTTCCCATGGGAAGACCTACGATCATGGCTATCGACGAGCCAGCAACGATCATACTAAGAGCCGCCGACTTATGTCCCTCGGGGGCTATCTTTACCGCTAAAGGAGTCACTATCGACCAGAATATGGCGTGAGCGCAGGCCACCCCGATACGGGACGCCATCAGCATCCAGAATCCGGTGGACATGGCCGACAGGATGTGGCTGACCGCAAACAGCGCCACTATCCCGCACATAAGCCGTTTTGACTCAACACCTGAGACAAGAATCATCAGAGGCAGGGAAGTAAGGGCCACCACCCAGGCATATATGGTAATCATGAGCCCGGCACGGGACTCCGTTATCGAGAAGTCGGCCGCGATATCGCTCAGCAGCCCGATGGGAATGAATTCGGAAGTATTGAAAATAAAGGTAGAAAATGTCAGAGCCAAAAGCGGCAACCACTCTCTCACCGCGCTCCTTCTACTGATTGTGATATTTTGCATAAAGTCTCTTTTGAAAAAATCGCGCAAATATAGTAACTTCGCGGGTTATTGCAAATCATCTGAAATTTTGACAATATGAGAAGATTCATCCTATCTGTCGCGGCCTTGGCCACTGTCTGCATAGCCGCGGCGTCTCAGCCCTACGGCGGAGACCGGACCCTGCAGGCTGACTCAGTCTGGGGAAACCCCCGTATCAACGAAGTAAACCGCGCTCCGATGCACGCTTCCCTCGACATCGAGAACCTGAAGACGGTATCACTCCACGGCTTATGGAAATTCAACTGGGTAGAGAATGCCTGGGACCGTCCCGAAGACTACTACCGCAGCGACTATGATGACAAAGGATGGGGAACCATTCCGGTACCCGGCATGTGGGAGCTCAACGGCTACGGTGACCCGGTGTACGTCAACAACTGCTATGTTTGGCGCAATTTCTTCGACAGCCGTCCGCCTTATGTCCCCGGTCAGCAGAACCATGTGGGCACTTACCGCCGCTGGATAGAAATTCCCGCAGACTGGAAAGGACAGGATATCTTTGCACATTTCGGATCTGTGACCTCCAACATCTCCCTCTATGTCAACGGAGAGTATGTGGGTTACAGCGAGGACAGCAAGATAGAGGCAGTTTTCGACATCACACCGTATATCAAGCCCGGAGAGAAGAACCTCCTCGCGTTTCAGGTATTCCGCTGGTGCGACGGAACCTACCTCGAAGATCAGGACTTCTGGAGACTGACAGGTGTTGCCCGCGAAAGTTATCTCTACGCCCGGGCTCCCCAGCGCCTGCTGACTATCGAAGCCACTCCGGACCTTGACGCATCCTATAAAAACGGCTCACTGTCCATCAAGGGCCACGTCACCTCCGGCGTTCAGAATGTGGGGCTGACCCTCACATCTCCCGACGGCCGTACAGTATGGACTGCTGTAGCCAACATCTCTGATGACGGCACCTTCAAGGCATCGGCTAACCTCCGTTCTCCCGCAAAGTGGACTGCCGAGACACCGTCCCTCTACCGTCTTGAAGCAGTGGTTACAGGCACAAAGGGCATCACCGAGAAAGCATCGGTCAATGTGGGATTCCGCAAAGTCGAGATCCGCGGCGGCCAGCTTTTAGTCAACGGCCAGCCTGTGCTTATCAAAGGAGTCAACCGCCACGAGGTAAGCCCCAAAGGAGGCTATTTAGTGACAGAGGAAGAGATGATCCGCGATATTAAGATAATGAAATCACTTAATATCAACGCCGTACGCACATGCCACTATCCCAACGACCCCCGCTGGTATGACCTCTGCGACCGATACGGTCTGTACGTTATCGACGAGGCTAACGTAGAGTCGCACGGCATGGGATACGGGGACAAGACTCTCGCAAAAGATCCCGACTACGCACAGGCCCATCTTGAAAGGAATCAGAGAATGGTACAGCGGGATTTCAACCACCCCAGCATCATCATCTGGAGCCTTGGCAACGAGGCAGGCTTCGGCGACAACTTCATAGCCTGCTACGAGTGGATAAAGACCTACGACCCGTCCCGTCCAGTACACTATGAGCAGGCACTCAACCGCAAGGATTTCGAGAAGACCCGCTATACCGATATCTACTGCCCGATGTACTACAACTATGACAGATGCGAGGAGTATCTGGCAACAGACCCTTCGAAGCCACTGATTCAGTGCGAATACGCTCACTCCATGGGCAACTCTATGGGCGGTTTCGGAGAATATATGGACCTCGTACGCAAGTATCCCAAGTATCAGGGCGGATTTATCTGGGACTTTGTAGACCAGTCCATCATACGCTTCGAGCCTGACGGACGCTCTACAGCCACTTACGGCGGCAGCTACAACAAGTACGACGCTTCCGACGACAACTTCAACAACAACGGATTCATCGCATCGGACCGCACCCTGCATCCTACCGCCTACGAAGTAGGACACGAGTACCGTTCGATTCTCACCTCTTCAGAGGATCCTGCATCCGGCAGAATACAGATCTACAACGAGAATTTCTTTACCGACCTTTCCAACTACCTCCTCTCATGGGAGCTGATGGCTGACGGCCGCATCGTGGCTTCCGGAGCCATAGATGACCTGAAGGCGGCCCCTCAGGCCACCGTCACAGTCACTCTGCCTGTAGCAGAGCAGATAGCTGAGTACAGCGGTGCTTCCGATCTCATGATCAACGTACGCTACAGCCTCAAGTCAGCGCAGGGTCTGCTCGATGCCGGAACAGTCTTGGCATACGACCAGATCGCCATCCGGGAATATGATGCCGACGCATCCTACCGCGGGCGTATCGGACAGAATTTCACAAAAGACGCTACCCCGGTGCTGTACGAGGACGGATACCTTTATTATATAGAAGGCAACGGATGGAGAGCCGAGTTCAGCAAGAGCAGCGGATGGCTTGAGAGGCTCATCACCACAGGCCACCAGCACGCATCCGGACTGACTTATACCGGCGGCAACTTCATCCCGGACTATCAGCCCTCATCCCGGACGACACAGCCCTTCTCCACAGGAGTGGACCTGCTGAGCAAGCCGCTGCGCCCTAACTTCTACCGCGCTGTCACCGACAACGACGACGGGGCAGGCCTCCACTACCGCAGCGGAGTATGGCGCGATCCCGGGCTGAAACTCAAGGATATCAAGGCATCAGTCACCGACTGTGGCGTCGCCGTCGAAGCCGAGTACGTGATGGAAAAAGTAGGTGCTGTCCTGACCATGTCCTACCTGCTCAACTCCGATGGAGAGATAGCCGTCACCGAACACATGATTCCCGGCAAGGACCAGGAAGTCAATCCGCTCCTCCGCTTCGGCATGACTCTGGCCATGCCCGGCAGGTTTGACCGCGTGAATTACTACGGATACGGCCCTCACGAGAACTACACAGACCGTCACCGCTCTGCCATAGTAGGTCTTTACAGCGCCGATGTCGCCGACCTCTACCAATACGACTACGTGCGTCCGCAGGAAAGCGGAGCCCGCACCGGTCTGAGATACTGGAGAGTCGTTGACCGCATCGGCAGAGGGCTGGAGATAACGGCTTCAGTGCCCTTCACCGCCACATCCCTGAACTACTCCATCGAAGACCTCGACTTAGCCTCTCCGACATACGTCCGTCATCCTTCGGAGCTGGTTCCCCGGAATGAGACTTATGTCAACTTTGACCTCAGGCAGATGGGCCTCGGCTGCATCACATCCTGGGGAACCCTGCCGCTCGAGCAGTACATGCTGCCCTACGGTGAGTACACATTTGAATTCCTAATCAAAATTCTATAATTAATCACACACAGAAAATGAAAGAGTACAAACGTTATCTTGTCACCTCCGCTCTGCCCTACGCAAACGGACCAGTCCACATCGGTCACTTAGCGGGTGTCTATGTACCCGCCGATATCTACGTCAGATATCTCCGAATGTGCGGCCGGGACGTATTCTTCGTAGGCGGCTCAGATGAGCATGGGGTGCCCATCACCATCCAGGCCCGTAAACAGGGCTGCTCACCCCAGGATATCGTGGACAAATACCATAAGCTGATCAAGGACTCCTTCGCTGAGCTCGGCATCAGTTTCGACGTCTACTCGAGGACCACGTCCAAGACCCATTATAAGACTGCCTCAGAGTTCTTCCGCAAGCTCTATGATGAGGGGAAATTTATCGAGAAAGAGAGCGAACAGTACTATGACGAAGATGCCAAGCAGTTCCTGGCAGACCGCTATATCGTGGGCACCTGTCCCAAGTGCGGCAATGAGGGCGCCTACGGTGACCAGTGCGAGAAATGCGGCTGCACCCTCAGTCCCGACGAATTGATCAACCCGCACTCCGCCCTGAGCGGCAAGCCCCCTGTAAAGCGCCGTACCAAGCACTGGTACCTGCCCCTGAACGAATACGAACCCTGGCTCCGGCAGTGGATTCTCGAAGGTCACAAAGAGTGGAAGACCAATGTTTACGGCCAGTGCAAGTCCTGGATCGACGGCGGTCTCCAGCCCAGGGCCGTCAGCCGCGACCTCGACTGGGGCATCCCCGTGCCTGTCGAAGGCGCTGCAGGCAAGGTCCTCTACGTGTGGTTCGACGCCCCCATCGGCTACATCTCCAACACTATCGAGGCCCGTCCCGATGACTGGGAAAAATACTGGAAGAGCCCTGATACCAAGATGGTGCATTTCATCGGCAAAGACAACATAGTCTTCCACTGCATCGTCTTCCCCTGCATGCTCAAGGCCTACGGCGACGGATACATCCTCCCGGACAACGTTCCCGCCAACGAGTTCCTCAACCTCGAGGGCGACAAGCTCTCCACCTCCCGCAACTGGGCCATCTGGCTCCACGAGTACCTGCGGGACTTCCCCGGCAAGCAGGACGTACTCCGCTACGTGCTCTGCGCCAACGCCCCTGAGACCAAGGACAACGACTTCACCTGGAAAGACTTCCAGGCCCGCAACAACTCCGAGCTCGTAGCCATATACGGCAACTTCGTAAACCGCGCCGTCGTCCTGACCCACAAGTATTTCGACGGTAAGGTGCCTGCCGACCTCAAGCATGAGGCCATAGATGACGAGACCCTCGCACAGGTGCCTGCACTCAAGGCCGCCATCACCGACGCCCTCGAGCACTACCGTTTCCGCGAGGCCCTCAAGGAGGCCATGAACCTCGCCCGCCTCGGCAACAAGTACCTCACCGACACCGAGCCCTGGAAGGTGGCCAAGACCGACATGGACCGCACCGCCTCCATTCTCAATGTATCGCTGAAGCTCTGCGCGGACCTTGCCGTTGCATTTGCCCCCTTCATCCCCTTCTCATCGGACAAGCTCCTGACCATCCTGAACCTCCCGAAGGATGTTCTGAAGTGGGACAATATCGGGCAGGAGAACCTCCTTCCCGCCGGGCATCAATTAGGCAAGGCCGAACTGCTCTTTGAGAAAATAGAGGATGAGGCCATCAATGCCCAGATGGAGCGATTAGAGAATATCCGAAAGGCCAATGCAGCTGCCGCTGCCGCCGCTGCTCCGGTAGAGCCCCAGAAGGAGGAATGCACATTCGACGAGTTCGGCAAGATGGACATCCGCACAGCCACCGTCCTGGAGGCCGAGAGAGTGCCCAAGACCGACAAGCTCCTGAAACTCACCATCGACACAGGCATCGACCAGCGTGTGATAGTCTCGGGAATCGCTGAGTATTATACCCCTGAACAGATGATTGGCAAGCAGATATGCATCTTAGCCAACTTAGCACCCCGCAAGATCCGCGGCATAGAGTCCAAGGGCATGATCCTGATGGCCAAGCAGCCTGACGGCAAGATGCGTATCGTGGCTCCGGAGGAGAAACTCTGCAACGGAGCTACAGTAGGTTAGAGTCCCTGCTGCTGGATAAGTTCCAACTCCTCATCAGAATAGATGAGACTGTCGAGGTGGCCGCTGCGTCCGAGAGTTACAAGGATGACAGCGGCCACTATTATTGCCGCGGCTATCCCGAGGACGATGAACCATATACGGCCGGCTTTCCCCGACTTTACGTCAGCAGCAGCGCTGACCTGCACCGGTTCAGGCTTCTCAGGCTGCGGTTCCGCACTACGCGGCTCTTCCTGCACTGCCGTCTTAACAGGCTTTAAGGTAACCGGCTCAAAACCGAATGCCTGACCGAACACTCCCCCGTCCTGCTCTGCAACAAAATAAGCATTGCCCTCAAGCGTACATCTTAGACGTCCGAGTCCCGGCAACTCGATATTCTTACGGTCGGAGAGAGTATACTTGAGCTGTCGCAGGAATGTCTCAAGCTCCGTTGCAGCCGTAGCGGCATCAATACCCGAGACGGCCGCATAGTACCTTGATATCATATCTCCTGCCGCCCTCTCATCGGCCTTAAAGGAGATACGCTTCGAAGGAGGATAGATAGTCTTTCCGTCTTCCGAGAAATACGCAGGCATCGGTTCCGTACGGAAATACCCCATTCCAGGCAATGAAATACGGTCATTATCAATGATCAGCTCCTTGAGCAGGCGGGAAAGAAGATTGACGTCCATAGATTATTTTTAAAAATTTCTGCACAAAGTTAAATTATTTTTTTGCAAGTTAAAAAAATTATCTATCTTTGCAGTCCCGAAAGGAAAATTCCTCTTTAGCTCAGTTGGTTAGAGCACCTGACTGTTAATCAGGGGGTCCTAGGTTCAAGTCCTAGAAGGGGAGCGAGATTTACTATGTTTTCATAATGTTATTTTTTCCTCCTTGCGATGTGAATCGTAAGGAGGTTTTTTATGTGAATATGGTGAGTTTCAACCACTTGTGATACGTGTGTAGAGTGCGTGTCAGTCCCAGTGGATGAAGTCTATGCATTGATTTACGAGTACTTTTCTTAATGACATCGTAAGTCTTAGAATGCAGTTTCAGTATGGTTTAGGGATAGTTTTGGCGTTCTCATGTAAACCGTGATGTAAACCGGAACACAACATCTAACACACTTATGAACACTTATTTAGATGTGGTGTGCTACCGTTCAAAGTTACTTGCTGACGGTACATCCCCGATTATGCTGCGGCTGACGAGAGACGGAAAGCGGAAATACATCAGCCTGCATCTGTCCGCAAACCAGTCTCATTGGGACTTCAAGAAGAATCAGCCCAAGCGCAACTGTCCCGACCGTGAAGCCATTCTGACCGTTATCGAGCGCAAATCCAAACAGTACCGCGAGCAGATAACCCAGTTCAAGGCGGAGGGCAAGGACTACACTCTGGAGACACTTGTACAGCGAGTGGAGAACCCTGTAAGGCAGATGAACTTCGGAGACTATCTGGAGTACTGTATCGATGTGCTTAAAGCCGAGAACAGATACGGCTATGCGCGGAATCTCGATGAACTTAGGACATCCATCCTGCATTTCCGAAAGACACTGAACTTCTATTTCTCCGACATTGACCTAAGATGGCTGAGAGGGTATGAACTTTACCTGCGTGGCAGAGGCAACAGGCCCAATACAATCGGAATACGTATGCGAGCCTTGCGTATGCTGTACAACAGAGCCATTACAGACAAGGTTGTGAAGCGGGACAACTATCCGTTCAATGACTTCAAGGTAAGCGAATTTCATGAGCAGACCATGAAAAGGGCAATATCCAAGGAGGACATCAAGCGGATAATTGACCTCGACCTGCGTACAGTCACCACCTGTCGCAGTCCGTATCTCCAGTTGGGCAGGGACTTGTTCCTGTTCAGTTATCTGTCCTGTGGAATCAATCTTACAGACATGGTAAGAATAAGATACTGTGACATATTTGAGGGACGTTTATCCTACCATCGACAGAAGACAGGTAAATTGATATCATTCCAGTTACAGCCGATGGCACTTGACATTATTGCGAAATACCGAAAACCGGATGCCGCTCCCAATGATTATGTATTCCCCATTCTTGACAGGAGAATCCACAAGACGGAGGTACAGAAAAGGGACAGAATCCACAAGGTCATGAAAGCGACCAACAGGGCACTGAGGAGAATCGGAGAGGTGTTGGATATACCCATAGACCTCACGACATACGTAGCCCGACACTCATACGCCACAGTACTGAAACGTTCGGGAGTAAGCACCGCAATCATCTCCGAATCCCTCGGCCACAGCTCAGAGAAAGTCACCCAAATTTACCTTGACAGTTTCGAGAACTCCCAGATAGATGAGGCCATGAAGAATCTTCTGTGAATCCTCCTCTCAAACTCTATTCAACGACAAAGGGCAGGTGAGATATCCTGTCCTTTTCTACTATATCTAATTGACAATCATCCAAAATCACTGACAACCATTTAAAGACCACAATCATGAACTACACACCCTACCAGCGTCTCACCCTCAAAGGCATGGACAACCAATCCCTCATCAACCTAATCAGACAGGCATCCGCCAACTTCCCCGACACAACCCTCATCATCACACCGAGAATAGACCAGTCGGGACAAGCCTACTACTGGACAGGTCTCAGATACGGCAATACCGAACTGGACTTCGCACTTCTGCTGAACCGAGAGATAGAGGCATTCATCCTCAGTTTCCTCATAAAGGGCAGGAACGGTATGACAGACATCTCCAACTACTCTCCAGACCCGACAATGACAAGGGGAATCAACTGGCTCCAGTCCCACATGTACATACACCTCGAATACTCACAGCAGACGCAGGACTTCATCAGATACAGCAACGGCAGGACATTCCAGAACCGCAAACTTACATTCCCATTCGGAAGCATAGTCTACTCACAGGAGATTGAGAACGTCCTATCCGTACAGCCCCAGTGAACCGCATATCCAGATAAAAAATAAGGGGAAGCCCCGATAATGAGACCTCCCCTTATTCTAGAATCTACCGACAGTACTAAGCTGCCGTCTCCGCTTTCTTGGCTCTTGTGGCGGTCTTCTTCTCGCTGCCGTCAGTTATCTGCTTGAGTTTCTTGAACAGTGCCGCATCGTCCTTGTAAAGAGGTGCGTTGAACATTCTGACAGTCTCACCGAGAACACCCAGACCGTTTTTCCACACATTGTTCTTGGTACTCCTGCCCTCGAACACCACATGCTCGGCCACGTAAGTCTTGTTAAGGCCGTTGTCCCTGCAGTAGGTGTTGAACCTCACGGAGTCCAGCAGGTCATTCACCTCATCCTTGAACTCAGTCCAGAACCGCAGAGGGTCGGAGTAGAACGCGGATATGTTGCGCTCAATACAGATTCTCTTGGTGTTGGTGTCCTGCACTACCTGTCTGTTGAACTGCGCCCTCGCTCTCTGGAGGACTGAATACACGGGGTCGGATACAACTTTCCGTTTTGTCTTGACTGTGTTTGTCTTTTCATTTGAACTCATTTCCTTTGCAACTTCGTTAGATGATAAATTCTTTTCCATAATTTTTTCTCCTTTAATGTTTTAAAAATTAATAATTAAATGAACTTGTTATCGATAACGGGTGCAAAGGTCTGCAAAATCAACAAGGAAATGAATTCATAAGGGTACCCGATGTCGGCATACAGTGCGGTATACCCCTATAATTACCATCCGACCAGTGTATTCGGGTCAAAATCCCTGTATTTGGACTTAAGACTTTTCAAGAATCCCTCATTCTGGCTGTCCGTGTAGCGCATGAGGTTGAGCAGGAGGACTATGAGCCTGTTGATGCTGTAAGACCTCCCGTCAATGCCGTCAAACTCAGTCACATCAAGGCTCTTCCTCGCTCTTAGGTCGGGCAGGTGCATCTCATGGAACAGATACTGGAGCATTCCGGCAGCGACCTTGGCCTTTCTCGTAGCGGCATACGTAACCCTGTCATCCTTGGCGTGCAGGTCAATCTCGGCACTGTCAAGGGGAATAGTGCGTCCAGTACCGTTGCCGGAGGAATCGAAGTCAAAGTACAGACTGTCCCGCATCAGAAGTCCGTCTAGGCAGTGCATCAGATTTGCTATTACAGCCCTGCTGTGTACCCTTACAGGCTCTTTCTCCACATACTTCTGAGTCCCATTCTCATCAGTCTCCAGTCTCTCGGCAATAAGAGTGAACCGTCCGGTATCCGAAAGACTCTCCCTAAGCCCCACAAGCTGCTCTCTGATACTTTGTGGACTCAGTTTGGCGTTGGTGCATCTGTTCTCAGTGAGATAGTACACGAACATGGCACCGTAATACAGAGCCTCCCTGTCTATTGGCATCACCCTGTTTCCGTCCTGCGTAACGTATCCGTCCTCACCTATCCTTGCGTTGTACGAGTCGATGATTCCCATAATGTCCTTGTCGGCACTAAACTTCTCATAGGAGCAGGGAAGACTGTAGGAACGGCGTCCGTCCGCTATATCCATAAATCTCGTGACCTCCTCGGAGTCATAACCGTATATCCCGCCGTCATCCTCGTACAGCTCTGGAGGGGCGTATCTGGAGGCTATTGTGTAAACATAACTCAGCTTGTCCATAAGCAACCGTTTTTGCATCCAAAGATAGCCATTATCCGTAAAGGAAGCGCACACTTGAAGTACAGAAACGGCCCCACAGACACTTTTAAAGTGGTATTGACATGCAAACAGTACTTTTAAAGGGGTATGAGCACTGCAACGACCACTTTTTATACCCCCATATACGTGCATACACCACTTTTAAAGGGTCAAATCACTGCAAACACCACTTTTTATACCCGTGAATACATGCAAACGACACTTTTAAAGGGGTGGAGACACTGCATAAGACACTTTTAACGTACCGAGATACATGCAACGGACACTTTTTAAGGATGCGGAGCACGGCAAACGGCAGCATATAAGGACAGTATCGGCAGGTATCCAGATAAAACAGGGGCAGGATTCATATGCTTGCAGCCACAGGCATATATAAGGACTATGTTCCAATCCGTTTCTGTCCATGCACACACTGATTCCATATAAACGGCAGGGCATATAAGGGATTCCGACTCAATTTCCAACTTAAACTGGAGAACAACAATGAGAGAACGTACCCGAAACCATTCTACATGCTCACTGCATACCCCGACAGCACATCAGAGACAGCCTACAGAAGCAGGAAAAGGTCATAGTTCCGGCAGATTCAATCCTCTGTAAATCAGTGAAATTTTATTTGGATAAGTCGGAAAAGTTTCCTATCTTAGCATTACAGATTCAGATGAGACAGGTGCCACGTCCGGCACAGGCCCAAACTGGGAATACCCCATACAGGCTGCTCACATATGCGTAACGGTACATAAGGACAAGGGGGAGGCTCACAGGCGCTTTCCCCTTAACTTGTGCCATGAAGTACCATATTTTCTGAGCGGTGACTGAGCTGTACTGGGTTCCCAAAAAGAGACAAGGACGCAGAAGATACCGTTAACCGAATAAAACGAACAGAAATGGAGAGAGAAAAAGCAGGACGCAGGAAACACGGACCGACAATATGCTCAAAGGCCAAGGAGATACCGCTATTGCTGGAGATACTCATGACACGGAGGCAGAGGGCATACATAATAGAGCCGATGGAGTACTCATGCACGGAGACCCTGTATCTACCATATTTTTTGAGTTGTGAAAATTAAAGTCTATATAAAATACACTTCGTTACTCAAATTTTATGGTAATGGGAATATGTAAGAGATAAGGCTGAGCGCAGCCGATTTAAATCCAACTAAAGTACCGAACTAATATGATAGCAAAAGCAACAACATCAATCTGAACAGAAACAAAAGAGATTACAGCAGATACGAGGATAACAGCTCCAGACAAGGCAAGATACCTCGGAGACTGAATGGAAGAGATACCCTCCAACTGCGTTCTGAGCAAGGGAACGACTGGATGCGGAGCCACCACACTTGCAACGGAGCAGAGAACACCCACAATCATAGCCGCACCATTCGTGGAACTGATAGGGAACAAGGCGGCACAGTATCCCGATAACGACAGCGGAAGACCAGTCCTGCTGCCGATATACGGAGAGGGAGACAAGACAAGGGAGATAGCCGACTACATGCAGAGACACGGAGACCTCCCGAAGATAATGACAACATACGATTCTGTGCCAAAGGTCTGCGGGATACTCACATCACTGGGATACGACCCCTATGAGAACATGCACCTGTGTATTGACGAATGGCATCTGCTGTTGAACCAGTACAGTTTCCGCA
>ENA-OOXJ01000854-OOXJ01000854.1-human-gut-metagenome-genome-assembly--contig:-NODE-854-length-22796-cov-3.199376_pt1 | contig 22796 bp, 19 predicted proteins | sample MGYA00241587_ERZ501343 | MGnify/ENA primary metagenome ERZ501343 (study PRJEB25962, sample SAMEA2042918) | human gut metagenome | biome: human gut; feature: human-associated habitat; material: faeces... | reverse complement strand
TTTGTTGCTCAGGAACTTATAAATAAAGTTAAATCAAAGTGTTGCGGAATTAAGGTTAAAAACAAACTAGCAATGAAGAAACAAACAATGATTACCCTGGCACTCGCCTTGACTTTGGCGATGCCAACCCTACCCGCCTTCGCCCAGAAGGCGATGAGCAAGAAAGAAATCGCCGAAAAAGAAAAGGCATTCAAGAACCTTCAGCATCCCTGGAAGGGAAAGAAAGTGGCTTACTTCGGCGACTCCATCACCGACCCTAACATCAAGGCATCAAAAGTAAAATACTGGGGATTCCTGCAGGATTGGCTCGGCATCACCCCTTACGTTTATGGTGTGAGCGGCAGACAGTGGAACGATATTCCCCGTCAGGCAGACCAACTGCAGAAGGAACATGGTGATGATTTCGATGCCATTCTCATCTTTATGGGTACCAACGATTACAACAATGGTGTGCCTGTAGGCGAATGGTACACGGAGACTTTCGACAGCGTGAGAGTAGCCCGCCACAAGCCAAGCGAAATGGTACAGCGCCGCCACCGCCACTTCAGCATGGACAAGAATACATTGAAAGGCCGCATCAACATCGCCATGTCGAAGTTGAAGCAGATGTATCCTACCAAGCAAATCGTGGTGATGACTCCTGTGCATCGTGCTCTCTTTGCCAGTGGTGACAAGAACATCCAGCCAGACGAGATGTACGAGAATGCGCGAGGCATCTTCTTCGATGAATACGTGAAAGCTATCAAGGAAACAGGCAATGTCTGGGCAGTTCCGGTCATCGACCTCAACTCTCTTTCGGGTCTCTTCCCTCTTTACGATGCTGGTGCGCAGATGTTTAACAAGCCGGATACCGACCGTCTTCATCCTAATGATGCCGGCCACTCCCGCATGGCTAAGACCATCATGCAGCAGCTCTCTGCATTGCCTTGCGTCTTCTAGAAATCCGTGGCAATAGGTGACAATAAGAATACGTCTTATTGTCACCCATTTCTTTCTGTGTATCAATCACTTACAATCTGCGTGGCAGATGTGACAATAAAATAGAAAAACTTTTTCTATATACGCGATGAAACATAACCATCAATATCGCTAAATGTCGTATCCAGAAACGTCAGGTCTTTCATTTGCAAGACATCAATCATGCGATATTCCTTATACAACTGGCGAGAAATACGAAGTTCAAAGGCCAAACGCAAATCATCTGTTGCATCAGCCCCTTCATCCTGCTTTGCCTCTTTACCCGTAATGGTTCTCATTCTTACAATCTCATACACATCACGAATCCCCTTACCCTTAATATATGGCACGAAATAATGAAGATCCTGCAATGCTATGGTTGACGGGAACTTGGCACCCGTATAATATAAGGTGGCAGATTGATTCAAAAAACTCTTTTCATACCCACGCCGATGACTCGGACGAACCACACCAACCAACACCCGATTATCCACTTCCATTACAGTTCCCTTCTGCGGAATCACATGTTGCACAGTATCCTTAGCCTTCGTTTCTATCAGTTCCCGGATAAAACCTTCAAGCAACTTTCTGTTTTCGCTATCGTTCGGCCGAAGCGGAAAAGCACCAATGTTCACCTCCTTAATAGTCTGATAGAACTTTGAAACCTCCACATCAGCCGGTTCACCATCACCAGGAAAAAGAATGTATCCGCCTATCACCTCCTTCTTTAACGGAGCCTCAACATAATCACGATAATAAATGGCATCACGATAACGATGCATCTGATTGATGGCATCATCCGGTGGCACATCTACTCCACTCGCATTCTTGCTGGCTATCCGATATTTCGCATCGAAGAGATAAGTCATCTTCATATCTTTCTGCAAATCATTCTTGGTAAGTTGCAACACTATATCTGGCTTCTGAGGAACCGTTGGCACTATCAGATTCTGCATTCCAATACAATCATTGGTCTGCTCCGTACTTTTCGGATTATATACCAATTCGGCAAGTTCTACCCCATCTTTTCTAAAGAGAATACGAGAATGCTCTCCCTTACCCAACTCCCAGGTAAACAGACCATTCAGTTCCATTCGGTTGCGATGTTCCACATCATCCATATCCAGATTCAACTCCTTCTTTACTATGTGGCTCACCTCTATGAAACACCATATTTCATAAAGCGTGGCGATGTCCTTGGATTGCAACCGATAGATGCCTTCATTTAGAGAGTAAGCCTTACGGAGCAAATTCCAAGTCCGATAAACCTGACTATATCCCGTAGCTTTCTGAAGAACCATACTTTCCTGATTCAACCCCTTGAAACGCCCAACAGTTCGGAAGAAAGGATTTTTCCTTAATCGATTCAGGGAAACATAAGTTGCCTGAAGTTCTTGCTTAGTAGCATCAGAAACCTCCTTAACCTGCTCTATACGAGTCTTTAAGAGTTCATACTTACTCGTAATCTGCGATAAAGCAAATTTCAGAAATCGATTTTCCTGGGTATCATTCGACTCTATTTTTTCGGTGATACGATAAAGATGAGCGGGTTCTTTGCGATGCTCAGCTATTTCATTTTCAAGAGACATAGGAACTCGGCGCACCTTATCTGCCCGCAGATAAGTTTCCCTGCCATGCAAGCGATGACGTGGTCGGTCGATAATGTGCCGACAAGCCTCCAAGAACTTCTTTTGTTCACCAGCAAAGATACTCCACCATATAATCTCTGGTGTTTCTCCCTGTTTATCAGGAGCAAAGCTATGATAGGTCCGTTTTAGAAAATCAAGCGAGAGCATCCGATACTCTTGCTCAATATCCTCTACAATTTTCTTCCAATGAGAATGATAATCCAGTTTGGTACTCAACACCTCGAAGGAGAATGAAAATTTTCTTTTGATGAGCTCAGAAGATACACCATCTGATTTCTTCCTCTTAACAATATAATCAAAACAGATTTCAGAACGTCCTATCTCATTGCCGAAATTCAGAAAGCCAGCCAACATACCATGACGGAAACTGAACCTGTCGTTATCATTCTGCAAGATGGAACCAAAATGTGCCTCTACAATCTTGGCATCATTCTTTTCCTCAAACTCCACCCATATCGGATAGTCTGCATTATCAAAGAATATGGCAGGAGCAGAAGAATCTTTTAATATCACCTTAGAAGTGGATTGGTCATTCAAATACCGCTCCACCAGTTCAACACCATCCGACCAGGAATATGTGGAGGAAAGTTTGTCTTCCCCCACATTCCTCTTCGCTTTATCCCAAATAGCATCAAACTTGGTGCATTCTATGGTCATCACAAAGTCGTGATGCTTGATTCTTAAAAGTTCCATTACCGTTAACTCCAAAAACTAGTATAACCAGAACTAAGTTTCTTTTCCATTTCATCCAACTTAGCCAGAGAAACAGAACTATCTCTCATGTTTTCCGGCAACATCTTCGAAACAACTTCCTTTAAAGAAGCGAGCAACTCCGCCTTTACCTTCTCCTCATCGCCTTCTATTCTAGATAGGATTTTCATAGAAGTAATTTCATCCAAAGCACGAGCCACGACTTCATTTTGCGTCATTTCCAAACCTTGGCTATTTTTACGATAAGGCAAATTATTGACCACATAGAGCAGGAACTCGTTACGGGTTCGATAAGCTATCTTAAAAGGTGTACCTTCCAATACTGCATTGATTTCTTGCAAGTACTGTATCGCCAGGTTGCAAACCTCCTGGTTTTCCTGATACACGTCAACACCTTCCACCTTATCTCCTACCAAGTCTTCAAAGTTGAGTTTTCCTATCTGTTCATGTCGGGAAGTTAACCCACCATATAAATCCACCTCATTCATTTCGATGGTCATGGCTCTGTCGAGAACTTTTCGGGAGAAGGAAAAGGTTGTTTCGTCCATATTGACGGTTCCCACGATAATGAGGTTCTGGGGGATTGTTAATCGCTTTCCACCTTCTTCTTTCAAATATAGATTTCTTTCTTCGTCATTATCTACAAAGAGTTGATCTATCAAATTTTTATAAGCTTCAGTCTGTTCATAATCAACAATCGGATCTGTTACGACAACGCCATCTTCATCAACTTGCCTGCTTTCTATCACACTCAAAAACTCAGCAAAGTATTGTTCTACAGGAGCAAGATTCATCTCATCCAGACATAAGAAATAAGGATGCTTTGGGTCATGGATAGCCTTAACCATAAATCGAAGAAATGGGCCAACAACAAAACGTTCGCCATTAATTCGGCTTACATACCCAATAAGTTCAGAAGAGTCGTGCCAATTAGGCTTCACCTGTATCATTTCAAAGTTCTTTGGCTTATGCTCCTTATATTCGGGAGAATCAACATCCCAACAAGCACGAGCCAATTCACGAACGATTCTACTCTTACCTGTACCAGAGATACCAGCCAAGAGAAGGAAAGGCTTCGACTTGATAGCTGTGATATAAGGGCGATAAGCCTGGCTAATTTCAGAACAGAATTTACCATATTCCTTTGATTGTTTGGTGCTAGAATAATATTCATCAATATTCTCTCTTAGAATCAATAAACATTTGATGCTATCCATTCCTGCATAAAGAGTCTGTAAAAAAGGAGCTCGCGATAATTCACCAGCACGAGCTGTTACAGAATATGGTTTGTCAAAAGAGATGGTATTATTAGAAATTCCAAGCAAAGCTTTATACACAGAAGGATTCAACACTTCTACATCAAAATCTAGATGCAGCGGTGTTGTATCAAACCATTCATTTATAATTTCACTACCCAAATGATAATCATCACTAAATCTAGATAGCAAATCAACATTTGAAGGTATTACTTCAAAACTCTCGTATTTATACAAAAAGGCAATTAAAGAATAAACATTAATTCTTTCTTTAAAGAACCTTTCGTTGACATACTCTATCCATTTATCTGAAAATTTAACGTATAGATTAGAACTGCCATAATTTCCATTATAATCAGAAAGATAAAATTGAGAGTCAAGCCAAAACGCTAAATCTCCATCTAGCATGCCATAAGTCGTATTGGAATGAATGGCATCAGACTTTATGGTTTTTAATATGCCAAGCAATCCCCAAAACTTGTTCTCAACTTTTCCTATTAAGGAATTGAACGCTTGTACAGCAGTTTCTTTTGATAAGTAATACATAAGCTTTAATTATTATATGCCATTATCATATTTTGTGCAATTCTTTCTATCACAGGAACACTTACAGAATTTCCAAGTTGTTTATACGCTTGATTATCAGACACAGTAAACTTAAAATCGTCAGGAAAGCCCTGCAAACGTTTAGCCTCCAAAACAGATAGCTTCCGATCTATATCCCAAAGTTTTGGGGTTCTTCCTGCAATGATAGTTGGCGCATAAGTATCCAAACATGCATAGAAAGCTTCCTGAATTTGGGTCTTAGCGGCATCACCAACATGAAATCTCAAAGAACCATCAGGCTTTTGGAAAGAATAGACTCCATATTTTCCTTTTTTAGTATTAGGAGCATACTTGGAGTTATCATGTTGTACCCTCTCTTCTTCATGACAATGAGCAAAATGATATTGTATTCTATCATGTTCAAACTTGCTCAACTTTAACGCAGGATTGTCATCATTTAAATCTACGATATCACGCAATGTAGGACTTATAGCCAAAGGCTGAGGAAATTCAAAATTCACTTTTTTATCAAAGCCAACACAATACCAACGCTCTCTTTTCTGAGGCAAACCAAAATCCAAAGAACTTAAAACCTTCCAATGCACATCATATCCCAATTTCTTAAGATTATCCAATATTACCTTGATAGTATTACCTCCATTGTGCGATACAAGTCCCTTTACATTTTCTAAAAAAAACATCTTAGGTCTATGATAAGCCAAGATTCGACAGACATCAAAAAATAGCGTACCTCGTGTTTGATCTTCAAAACCCTTACACAAACCTGCATAACTAAAAGGCTGACATGGAAATCCAGCTGTCAGAATATCAAAAGAAGGAATATCTTTCGCTTCTATTTGCGTTATATCCCCAAATGGTTTTTCACCAAAATTATCAAAATATGTTTGCTGAGCAAACACATCTATATCAGAAGAGAAAACACATTTTGCCCCCAATCTTTCCAAAGCCAACCGGAAGCCACCAATGCCACAAAATAAATCAATAAATCTATACTTACTTACCATTACTCATTTTCGTAAACACAACGAAACATACCAAAAGCGTAAATATGCAATAGAAGCCCCCACCTCATGCATAAAAAACACACAAGATGGGCAGCCTATTTACTTAAATACACTTTTAGCAATACCAATAAAAAGCAGCAAATATTTTCTCCTGAAACAGATAAAACCAATAACCACCAGTAACTGATAATTGATTTATTTCTATTCCAAAAAAATGAAAATAAGATGTTCGACAATTCGTCTGTAACATCAGAATTGCCGCTATAGATGAGCGTTGAACTTCATTCAGAGAATGGGCTAACACACAATGCCCGAGAGATAGATACAAAAGAAGCGTGAGCTTCCCTTATCTAACTCTCGGGCATTTGGCGTGGCCCATTCCTACAGATAAGTTCAGCCCACGCTATAGCGCAGGCATTCACTTATTCTATGTAGGAAATACGTCTTTAAATCGCCAAATTTCGAGAGTATTCCGAATATCGTAAACGCTTTGTATATTAATATGTTATATGTCTAAAGTTTATTCTTTCTGTTTCTTATTTTATTATTTAATTGTTATACATTCAGTTTATCGGTCGGTATGGGCGCAAGGCTCATCGTCCCGATTTGGTTGCAAAGATACAAAGAATATTTGAAACTTGCAACTCAAAGGCGCAAAATATCCTTAACGGAGAAGATTTTGCTGATTGCATCAAAGGAGAAGTATTGATCATCCATTATCATATAATCCTCCCTCTGCTTTTTGCTCATATTCTTTATCTCGGGAAACATCTTTACAGGAACTATCACCTCTCGACCATCGGTCAAGAAAACTGCCATTGCTCCACGTTTCACATTGAAATCTAACTTTTTGATTCCTAAAGTTGTATCTTTATATTTGCACATAATAGACCTCCCTTTATTTTATTGTTTTTATTCTAATTTTCTTGCCAGCAAAGACATCGTCAATCATTCTATTGAATTCATCCCAATGTTTATCTATAGCTTCAATAATCACAGCTTCTTCTGATGCCGACAGTTCAGACCAAGCTATCTCTATTTTCTTTTGTCCATTCTCTTCTATCCATATCTTAGCTACAGTATGTCCTCGATGAGACTTCTTGCTTCCACGTTTTACCACATGGATATGCTTTCTGTTCTCATTTGCATCAGCAGGGAAAACAGAAAGAATGAAACACAATATCAATGCCAGTTTGCCCATCTTATATTTTTTATATTAAGCGATGGCAAAAATACAAAGAAATATCGAAATATACACATTTTTTTGGATAAATATTTGGTATATTGATAAAATAATCGTATTTTTGCCACAAAAGAAAGCAAAGATGCTGAAGGGTAGTAGATTCTATACCAAGGCTTTAGACGCTACAAGCATACCTACCACTGAGAGAGAAACAAAGATTATTGTGAAGAATGACGACAGCATCCATTGCGGTCATCAATTGCAGCAAGAAGGATATAACCCTGTGGTGCTCAACCTTGCCAGCCGTCGAACCCTGGCGGTGGTGTCCGTATATAGACAGAATTACAATCATCAAATAATCAATGAAATGAATGAAGCATATTCTGAAAACTTGTCATTGATTACTGAATATAACATAAGAAATAAGAAATAAAAAATATGAAACTTAACAAAATCCATCATATAGCCGTGATTTGTTCCGATTATGAGAAATCCAAGCATTTTTATACAGATGTGCTCGGAATGAAGATCATGAGTGAAAACTACCGTAAGGAACGTGACTCCTGGAAAGCAGACTGCTGGCTTGATGACAACTATATCATCGAGTTATTCTCCTTCCCTAACCCACCAGCACGTCCTTCCTATCCGGAAGCAGCCGGTCTGCGCCATCTTGCTTTTGAGGTAGATGATCTTTCGGATGCAATTGATGAACTTGACAGTAAAGGCATCGCGCATGAGCCTATACGCACGGATGAATATACAGGCAAACGATTTGTATTCTTCAGTGACCCAGATGGTTTGCCGATTGAATTGTATGAAAAATAAAAATTCAAGGGCAAACCATGCTAGGTATGTAGGCATCCGGTATTTATATTAATCTCCTTTCTTACCAATTCAGTACCCAACTTGCATTGGAGTATTTTCCGATAGTCTCAGCATCCTTGAGAGCGTCAAGCTGACGAACATGCTTGTTTCTCTTGCTGATATCTATGGTTTTCCCATTCCTGTCATGGCTGTTGAATTCCAGGAGATTTACCGTAGATGCCGACTCATCTATGGGACCAAAGCCTTCCGAAGGCACACCATCAAGCGTACAGTTCAGCAGCACGCATTCCGCATCAGGATAATTTCTGCCCTTGTTGTCAGGAAGGCGGGCTATCACGGCATCCTTGCCCAATCCCTTGAAGGTACAGTCATTGAAGATGTTACCATGGTTCTCCCTGGTATTTCTAATCCACATGAAAGCACCATAGCTGGAAAGGGTACAGTGATTGAAATAGGATGGACCTCTACCCAGCACCGTGTCACCTCCTCCATCAATCACGCAGTTGAGCCAGTAGGCTGAACCATTCACCTGAAGAGCATCACCATCACCGATTACATGCACATTCTCAGCAAAGTTTCTTTCACCATTGAGCAGGAATCCCTCAGCCTGTCCCTTGCAATCCGTCTTGAAGGTGATATCCTTGAAAATCATGTCGGCACAGTTGTCTGCTGCCACTGCTGCACGGCGAGAAGGGAATGTTCCTTTCTGCTCATTGGTCTTGATATCAACCGGGTGAGGATTGAACACCTCGTTATTTGGGTAATGTACCACTACCCCATCCATGGATTCTCCCTGGATAGTTACAAATCGCTTATTGCGGAAATAAACCAACTCTTCATAATCTCCATTCTTCACGAAGACCTTTTTCCTGCTGGCTTCAGAGGGCAATGAGTCTGGTATCCAATCCATGGCACCTTGCAGAGTGGAGAAGTCTCCGCTACCATCAGCTGCCACAACGATATGGCTCAAATCTGCAGAAGGGGCGTTTTTCTTAGTCCCAAACGTCCATGACTTCTTGCCATTCCATCCCTCAATCGTACCCTTGCTAATCTTGATTTCATATTCATGTCCATATTCCAGCATATTGTTATGCAGATAAATGGTTGCTTTGTTCCCATGACAGATGACAGGATAGAAGTGGAAGGCATCAGAGAATCCACCAATGATGGTCTTCTGATACTTGCGCTTGTCTTCCTTGGCAGCACCTGATGGAGTTCCAGGACGGGTATTGCGATTGGTTACATTCTCCACCTTATATATATAGGGAACGGGAGTATAGACAGCATTTGGATTCTTGGGCTGTCCTTCGGTTGGTCCCGCCGGAATGCTCATGTCGATTCTATCAACCACCTTTCGAGTTGTCTTGTCCGTAACAGTGATTATGCCCTTGCTGCCAGTCTTTACAGTCTTGTCAAACACGATGACCAGATGTGTATCGATGTTGATGTCTTGGGCATTCTTCTGAGGATAAAAACTGACTGGAGTTTGTGCCATCAGGTTCATACAAGTGATGATACCTGTCATTGAAATAAAGATTCGTTTCATATCAATAGTCTTTAATGTTATTTTGGGTGCAATATTACGAAAAAATTTCGAAATAACGTATTTTTTTGATGGAAAAATGATTTTTATTTTTGGCTGCGTAAAAAGACAGCATCCTTGTGGCTGGTTGGTGCAATGCATCAGAAAAGCATTTCCCTACTTCCAGCAGTAATCAATGCCTCGCTTCTCGCACTCTCCTCGCAGGGCGGCGAGGAAGTAGCTGCGTTCGCTGCCCCAACCACGAACCTTGCGCTCGTGATCCACGGTCTGCTTCAAACGCTCATCGCTGTAAGCGGCAAAACGGGCTGCATACTCTGAAATTCTTGACTCGGCATAACCTGCACCAACAGTTGATGACTCGGCATTAGCTGCCTTAATTGTTGATGACTCGGCATTAACTGCCATTACATTCTCATTGTTCTTTAAATCTGAATTTGGATTCATAAAGATAATTATTTTAAGTTGTTAAACACTTACACATTCTTTTACCACCGTGGTTATCTCTATGCGAAACTCGGTTGGTGTGCCACAACTGGGCAACTCTTAATGCTTGATTTCGGGTGCAAAAGTACATCATTATTCTGAAACCACCAAATTTTTTCGGGATTATTTTTCTTGTTTTTTCCCTTCTTCTAAAGAAGAAGATTTTTCGGGGTAGCAGATAGTAAGGAAGAGAAATCCTTTAATGGTTAAACTTTCCTATATTTGCATTATAATAGTATTATAATAATAAAATTATAATTACCTTTGTAAATTGACAATCAGAAAGATACAAACAATTGAAATATAAAAAACAAAGAAAAATATGATACAGCAAGTAGAATTTTCATTGCGCCCGCTTCCTCGCGGCTTTCATCTCGTAACCAATGAGGTGATGAGGAACTTGCCGGCGCTGCCTAAGACGGGGATTCTGAATCTCTTCGTAAGACATACCAGCTGCGGATTGTCGCTGAACGAGAACTTCGACCCAGATGTGAGACATGACTTGAAGGGTATCTTCGAAAGACTGGTTCCGGATGGCGACCCAAGATACCTGCACCAGGATGAAGGACCGACGGATATGTCGGCTCATGCCAAATCGAGCATGGTGGGTGTATCGCTCACCATTCCCATTACCAACGGCAGATTAAACCTCGGAACATGGCAGGGAATCTACCTCTGCGAATTCAGAGAGGGAGGCGGAAGCCGACACCTCATCGCAACGATTATCGGGGAATAAAGATAAAAACGAGGATGTTCGCACATCCTCGTTTTTACGTTAACATAATCATTTATTCTATCGTGTCCAATTCCGCTTCATCTTCTTCCTTCTCCTCTTTCTTTCCGAAATTAGGATCAATCTTCAGGAAAGCAGTAACCAGGAAGGTGATGGCGCAACATGCCATCACGATGATGAAGAACATGCGGTAACCTACCATATCCTTCAGATATCCAGAAACCATGCCCGGCAGCATCAATCCGAGATAGGAGATGCCCGTACAGATGGAATAATGGGAGGTTTTGAACTTTCCCTGACTGTAGAACAGCATGTAGAGGGTAAGAACCGTGAAGCCCAGACCATAACCCAACTGCTCGACAAAAAGACAGCTGGAAACCACGATGAGGTTGCTGTTGAGCGAATAACTCAGATAGATGTAAACCACATCAGGCAAGGTGATGGCGCAAACCAGAGGCCAGAGCCATTTTTTCATTCCATCCCTGCTCACCAGGATACCACCAAGAATTCCACCCAGCAGCAAACCTATCAATCCCACAGTACCATTGGCAAAGCCATATTCCTGAGGTGACAGTCCCAGTCCACCCTGCGAATTAGGACGGAGGATGAAGGTCTTGGTCATGGTGTTCAGAAGCGCTTCAGGGAAACGGTAGAGCAAGAGAAAGAGCATCACACAGACGGTTTCACCCAATCCGAACTTCACGAAGAAGGTACGGAACATGTTCTTCAGTTCATGAGCCACTTCACCCACCGTTCTGTCGGTCTGCACATCATCCTTCGGGCGAGGCATGAAGCGGCTGTGGTAGAGCCACAAACCGATGAAGATACCTGCCAGTCCGTAAAAGATAAGCGCCCATGAGAAGCGAATCTGATTGCGGAAGAGAACCTGAAGCACACCTGCCAGCATCACCAGAAAACCATTCACAAAGATAATGGCGAGGCGGTAGAAGGTATTTCGCAAGCCTACAAACTTAGTCTGCGTATGTTCATCCAGCTCAATCATGTAGAAACCATCTGCCGAAATGTCGTGGGTGGCACTACAGAAGGCGATGAGGAAGAAGAAGCACATCGTTGCCTGGAACCAGAAGGCGGTAGGCAGCGAGAAAGCGATGCCGGCAAGGGCAGCTCCGATGAGAGCCTGCATGGTGAGCACCCACCAGCGCTTAGTCTTCAGCAAATCTATGAACGGACTCCACAAGGGTTTGATGACCCAGGGAAGGGCGAGCCATCCGGTATAGAGACCCACCTCAGCATCGGTCAGCCCCAACTGCATGTACATCACCACAGAGAGGGCGGTTACGATGACGTTGGGGAGTCCTTCGGCAAAATAGAGGGTCGGAATCCATGCCCATGGACTCCGACTGTTTTTCTTTGTTACCATTTTACATCACTATTTATAAAGTTTCTTGATTTCAGCACCCTGATAGTAGTGCAGCAGGATGGCATCATAATGATAACCCTGCTCGCCCATCACGGCAGCACCAATCTGGCAGAGGCCTACTCCGTGCCCCCAACCAGCTCCGATGAGTTCGAAACGCTGAGGCACTCCCTGTTCATCCTTATCATACTTATCCACCACGAAGGCTGAACTCAGCAGATGACTGTCGCTCAGCGTACGGCGGATTTCGAGTTCCTTACCGATGGTAAAGGTCTTCTCTGTTCCGATGATCTGGAGTTTGCTGATTCTTCCACTCTTTCCGCGCTCCACGGCCTTCATGTCTAGGATGGCACCCAGGTCCATCTTCAGTTTGTCGGCGATGAGCTGCTGCAACTTCTCCTGACTGAGCGTTTCCTTCCAGCGGTAGAAATTGACGGTTTCCTGATCATAGTCGTTGAGCACTTCTGACAGGATTTTCTTGTCCTGCGTGTTGCAGAAAGCTGGCGGATTAAAGCGGATCCATTTCTCAGCCTCTTCCTCATTGGTCAGATTAGGCTGTGTATGTTCCACGCCCAGAGCGATGTCGCGAACCGCCGTGAGATAAGTCTTCGGCGTGTCCTCCCAGCAATACTGGAATTCCTCGGTTATTCCGCCGCAGCATTTCGAGAATCTTGCATCACAGATTTCTTCGCCGTCCATCAGAATCTGTCCCTTGGTCTGGCGGATGGCTTCAGCTACATGGGGCGATGTTTCCTTGGTGATACCCTGGTAGCGCTGGCAGTGGTCGTCGGCACATACATCAAAGAGGGTGTGGTCTTCGCGGTCGTACCAACGAATGAGCGTATCTTCCTTCTTGGTGAAGGAGAAGAAGTTGTTGCCGCTCTCAGCCACCTCTCGGCGCTTCTTCATCTGTGCCAGGAGCCATGAACGGGAGATGACGGCGTGCGCCTTCAGGAGTTCGAGACTCGAAGTGGCACTCATCTCACTGCTGATGACGCTCTCCAGATATTTCTCTACAGGCAACTCATTGATTGCCACAATCTTATCCGATTCTACCACAAAGCGGAGCGTTCCCAGGAAGGTTTGAGTTTCCTTGCGTTCCCAGTGGAAGTTGACACCGATGGTTACGTCGCTCAGCGAAAACGAGGCGTCGGCATTCTGCGGATGGAAGGTGAGCTGGCTGTACTGGTTGCCGTTCCAGAGCACACCGCCCTCAGAGAATTCTACCACCTGTTCGCCCAGCACCTTTTCGCCCTTGGCAAGATAAGGTTTGTTGAGCGAGAAATGAATCTTCTGCGCACTCACGATGCCCACCGTTACGTCGGGCTGCTTACCTTTATTATATAAGGTGGAAGAGGCTTCGGCTGCATCCTCGGCATCCTTAGATGCCTTCAGTTTGGCGATGATGGCGTTCATCTTTTCTTCCGAAACGCCACATTCCTGCAGCAGCGAGAGTGCCTTCTCCTCGGTCAGCTTGCGGAAATCTTCCTCACGAGGGGTGATGATGAGTCCGCTCATGTCCAGGGCTCCCGGCGAAACTACAAACTGGGCGTCGCCTTCGGCAAAATAGGCTTCCGGACGGTGCTTTTCTCTCGGAATGACCACGCTGATGAATTCCTCGCCCTTGCGCCAGGAGATGATGTTCATCATCGGTTCGGTTTCGTCGCCACGCTGAGGCATTGCCTTGTAGAGACGGCGGAAGAGGGCCTCATCGCTCTCAGCACTCTTCGAGATGATGACGAAGGCGGGAACGATGAAGTCGCGAACCACTGAGATTTTCTCCTCATCATTGAGAGAGATGATGTCGGTCAGGTTGCGGGAGAGACGCTGCCAGTTGGTCTGAAGAGGAAGGATGCCGTTGGTTCCTGCCTGGAAATGAAGATGGTCTGGAGCCGATGCACCACACTTCGGACCGTTGTAGAACACCATCAGGTCGCTGTGCAGACTGATGAAGCGGTGCATCTCGCCGTAGTTCTTGTAGATGAGCTGAGGCTGATGCTTGCGTGCCGGAATGGTGAAGTGGACTGGCAGAATCGGGAACGGATTCACCAGAAGATGGAATTTCTCGTCTATCTGCTTCGACATCTGTTCCTTAGGACGGTTCTTGTCGCAAAGGAAACAAGGGCGCTCGCCCAGGGTTTTCTTATCTATCTTGGCGCCCGTACTTACGATGCGGGCTGGGTTCCACTGCAGTTTCAGCTGGTCGGAGAACTGGCGGGTTTCTACATGCTTGAGGTCGCGGAAGCGGTGGCGCGCATCGGTCCAAACCTCCAGCTGACGGTTGAAGAAACGCGAGATGCTGCTGTCTTCCATAATGTCGGCCTTGCCCTGCAGCAGGTGCTGGCGTGCCTTCAGTTCCATGGTGCGCAGGCGGTCCTTATACAGGTTGTTGGCGTTCACCTTCTCTACGCTGAGGGCTGCATCGCTGTTACCTCCCCAGCGGCGGCAGAGGTAGAGTTCGTCGTAGATTCTGCCGATGCGGTAACGGCGAGAAAATGCCAAGCCGAGCGCATAATCCTCACCATACGAGGTGTTAGGAAACTGGATCTGTCTGACCAGCGGTGTGAAAAAGGCGCGCGGAGCACCCAATCCGTTGATACGCAGCGCATTGTTGCATCCGTTTTCATCGGTCCACTCCTTGTGGTCTATCAGTCCCGGTGGCAGGGTGTTGAGGTCGAAGTCGCACATGCGGTACGAGCCGATAATCATGGCTGCCTTCTGCTTGTAGAAGGCATCTACTATCTTCTGGAGTGTCTTTGGTGAAGAATAGAGGTCATCGCTGTCAAGCTGTACGGCAAACTTTCCGCAGAAACTGCTGTTGATGGCTTCGTTCCAGCATCCGCCTATTCCCAGGTCGGTTCTCTCCGGCACAATCTGTATCAGGTTGTCGGCTTTAAGTTCATCCAGTATTTCGCCGGTGCGGTCGGTAGAATGGTTGTTCACCACGATGACGTTAAACTTGAAGTTGGCCTTCTGTCCCAGCGCACTCTTCACGGCATCAGCCACCGTCTTTTCGCGGTTGAAGACGGGGATGATGACAGATGCCTCGTATTCAAAATCCTGCTCACCGAAGTCGGGCTGGCGGTAGAAGGTGGTGTCTATCAGGGCGCCCACCTTGCCCAGATGCTGGGTGCATGCCTTTTCCATCTCAATCTGCACCTCGCGGTTGCGCGGGTTTACATAGTCAAACTGCTTCTCGCCGCTCTTACGGGTGTCGAGTTCGGCTTCTGAATAGAGGAATTCGTTGAGATGGAAGATTTCACCCACACGGCTCAGATAGAGACGGAGGTCGTAGAGGGCGGCAAACTGATACTCTTCGCGGTCGGATTGGGCGATGTAGTCGGCCAGCGCCTGTGCCTTGATGCACCAGAGGCTTCCAAAGTCGAAGTCATCTCGCAAAGAACCTGACTGGTAGTCAATTACCGGATGTTTCTCCATTTTGCCTTCCACCATCTTGTAGTGGTCGGCGTAAACCATGACGGCATCCGTATCATCTGCCACTCTGAGGAATCGCTCCAGCGTGTTGTTTCCCCATCCTATGGTGGTGTGGCGGGTACAGATCATCACGTAGTCGGCATCTGTATTTTCAGCGATGCTGACAATGGTGTTACTGCTTTCCAGGCGGTCGGTGATGACAAACGTACATCCTTCGGGCACCTGATGATGAGCGGCAAAATCAGCACTCACCATGAAGTGGATATGCTGTACAGTCTTGTACTCATGAAGCACCGACAAGGCTTTCTGCGCATCGTCGATGTATTCGCAAGGCAAGAAAAGGTCTATTTTTTCTCTCATTTTCTTACGTTATTTTTGTTCACTTCAGCCCTTTTCGGGGGGCTAAATCTGTGTTTTTTATCTTTATTTTATCTTATTATATTAAAATATGTGGCAAAGATACTAATTTTTCGGCAAAAAACACTATCTTTGCAGTATGAATAATGAAAAAAAATATCTTTTGGGCCTTACACTTGCCGAATTGAAGCAGGTAGCAAAGGACTTAGGCATGCCCGCCTTCACCGGTGGGCAGATGGCGAAGTGGCTCTATGAGCAGCATGTGAAGAGCATTGATGAGATGACCAACATCTCGAAGGCGAACCGTGCCAAACTCGCTGCCGAATACGAAATAGGATGCTTCGGATATTCCGATGCACAACATTCGGTGGATGGTACCATCAAGTACCTCTTCCCTACCCGAAGCGGCAAATTTGTCGAGACGGTTTACATCCCCGACAAAGACCGCGCCACGCTGTGCGTTTCTTCGCAGGTGGGATGCAAGATGAACTGCCTGTTCTGCCAAACCGGCAAGCAGGGGTTTGAGGGCAGTTTGCCTGCAGGCGACATTCTGAACCAGATTTACTCGCTGCCGGAGGTGGACAAGCTTACCAACATCGTGTTCATGGGTCAGGGCGAGCCGATGGATAATCTCGACAATGTGCTGCGCGCCACAGAGATTCTCACCGCCGACTACGGCTGGGCATGGAGCCCGAAGCGCATCACGGTAAGTTCGGTGGGCGTGAAGAACAAGCTGAAGCGGTTTCTGGAAGAGAGCGACTGCCATGTGGCCATCAGCATGCACGACCCTATCCCTTCTGAGCGCGCTGAACTGATGCCTGCCGAAAGGGGCATGGGCATTGAGCAGGTAGTAGAACTGCTGAGGAACTATGATTTCTCTCATCAACGCCGCCTGAGTTTCGAATACATCGTCTTTAAGGGCGTAAACGACAGTATGCAGCATGCCAAGGCCATCATCAAACTGGTGAAGGGACTTGACTGCCGCTTCAACCTGATTCGTTTCCACCAAATTCCAGACATTTCTCTGCAAGGTGTGGATGATGAGAAGATGGAGCAGTTCCGTGATTATCTCACCCAGCATGGTGTCTTCACCACCATCCGTGCCAGCCGCGGCCAGGACATCTACGCCGCCTGCGGTCTGCTCAGCACCTCGAAGAAAATCGGAGAAATCCGTGAGCACGAGGATGAAGAGAAGATGAATAAGTAAGGAAAGGTGGGGGAAAAATGGTTAGAGCATCTTTAAAGATCCTACTTGCCGGCTGTCTTTTGTTCCTTTTTCTGGCAAGTTGCAGCCTGGGAGGAGGAAGAAACAGAAAACTGCCCAAGAGCACAGGACAGCCTTACGAGGTGGTGCTCGAGGGAGATACCGACAGCATCGTGACGAAGATACTGACGGAAGAGGTGCCTGCCCTGCCCCAACCCGAACCGCTCTGCCGGCTCATCCAGGTTAAGAAGGGCAAGATCCACGGCAGCTACCTGCTCGTAAGAACTCGCATCGTAGTGAACATCCCGGCAGCGGAATTCTCAGTCAGGCTGAGCCGCAACGAGAATGCTTCACCGCAGACCGTCATCCGCATCTCTGCACGCTCGCCGCAGCAACTCAGAGAGAAACTCAACCCCGAGAAACTGCGCCAGCTCGTAGATGAGACTGAACTGGAGCACCTCGCCTCCATCATCTCCACCAACCCGAGCAGGCAGAACCACGAGATGCAGCAGCTGGTAAAGAAGAACTTCGGCATCAGCATGATCATCCCTGCCGAAATGCAGGCAAGCAAGAAGGCCGGGAACTTCATCTGGATTTCAAACAACGCCAGTTCGGGCATGAAGAACCTCATCCTCATGAAAGTGAAGAGGGAAGGACAAAGAGGGAAAGCCAATTCTGATGCTTTTCCTGCTCAAGAGAAGCAGCAGATTGACAGCATGCTCCGCACAAACATGCCCGGCGAAACCGACAGCATGTACATGATAATCCCGGTCCTTTCAGAAAAAGGACTCTGGGAGATGAAGGGCGATGCCATGGGAGGCCCCTACGTGATGAGGCGCATTCGCCTGAGAAAAACGGGGGATGAAATCATCATCATCGGCTTCGTCTATGCGCCCGAAATGAAAAAGAAAATATTAATCAAGCAGCTAGAAGCTGCGATTTCTACTATAAAATAAAACGATAAATGGACAGCAAAAAGATTAGAGTGGCCATCACTCACGGAGATACCAACGGTATCGGATACGAACTCATTTTTAAGGCATTCAGTGAGCCAGAGATGTTGGAGTATTGTACCCCTATCATCTACGGTTCGCCTAAAGTGGCAGCTTATTACCGCAAGGCGATGAATCTGCCTGCCCAGTTCTCCATCATCCAGAAAGCAGAAGATGCTGAAGACGGAAGAATCAACCTCCTGCCAGCCGTAGACGAGGAGGTAAAGGTTGACATGGGCATGCCTACTCAGGAATCGGGTACGGCAGCCATCAAGGCACTTGACCGAGCCATGACCGACTACCGCGACGAGCTCTTCGACGTGCTCGTTACCGCACCGGTAAACAACCAGAACGCACAATTTGAGGGCTTCCAGTTCAAGGGCCACAAGGAATACATTGAAACTTGCCTGGGCGAAGGTGCCAAGGGCCTTTCCATTCTCTGCGGCGGCGACCTTCGCATCGCATCCGTAACCGGAAAAACTCCGCTCAAGGACGTGCCGGCAGCTATCACCCAGGAGCTCATCATCGAGAAGGTGAAGCAGATGCACACATCACTGAAGCGAGACTTCATGATTACCAACCCGCGCATCGCCGTGCTCGCCCTGAATCCTAGCAACAACGGTGAGGAGAGCTGCGGACCAGAGGAAGCCAGCATCATCATCCCAGCCATTGACCAGCTTGCCGAGCAGAAAATACAAGCTTTTGGTCCTTACCCTACTGACGAGTTCTTCGGCAACGGCCATTTCGTAGAATTCGACGGCATCATGGCCATGTATCATGATCAGGCTACTACCCCGTTCCATTCTCTCTACACCGAGGATGGCGTACTCTTTACTGCCGGTCTGCCACTCGTGCACACCGCCGCCAACACCACTCCTAGCTACAGCATCACGGGCTGCAACGAAGCCGATGCAATCTCCTTCCGCCACGCCATCTACTTGGCGCTGGATGCCTTCTGCAACCGCGAAGACTATGATGAGGCCTACGAGAATCCACTGCCTAAACTCTACCACGAGAAGCGTGACGAGAGCGAGAAGGTAAGATTCTCCATCCCTAAGAAAAAGGGATAAGAGAAAGATTCCCTATTCCCGAGAAAAAGCGGAATAAAGAAAGATTCGGGAGGGCAGATGACGCAAAAAAGGCAAATCTGCCCTGTAATCAGACCTTCCGAACGTTAAAATTAAAAAAAAATGCAGATAATTCAGAAAAAATGAGTAATTTTGGCAGCTAAATGGATACTTCCGAACTACAAAAGATAAAACAACGCTACAATATCGTCGGTAACAGCGACGGATTGAACCATGCGCTCGACGTAGCCCTACAGGTAGCGCCGACCGATCTCTCCGTGCTCATCATCGGCGAGAGCGGTGTGGGTAAGGAAATCATTCCAAGGGTGATTCACGACAATTCGCCACGCCGCAGAGAGAAATATTTCGCCATCAACTGTGGAAGCATTCCGGAGGGAACCATTGACAGCGAACTCTTCGGACATGAGAAGGGTTCCTTCACTGGAGCCATAGGCGAAAGCGAAGGATACTTCGGTATTGCCAACAAGGGTACCATCTTCCTCGACGAGGTGGGCGAACTCCCGATACAGACGCAGGCAAGACTGCTGCGCGTGCTCGAAACGGGAGAATACATCCGCGTGGGTGGAACTGAGATAAGGAAAACGGATGTCCGCATCGTGGCAGCCACCAACGTAAACATGCGCAAGGCTGTGAGCGAAGGCCGCTTTCGCGAGGACCTCTACTACCGCCTCAACACCATCCCGATACAGATGCCTGCATTGAGAGAGCGTGGCGACGACATCCTCCTGCTCTTCCGCCTCTTCGCCATGCAGATGGCCGAAAAATACCGTCTGCCTAAGATTTCACTCTCAGAAGAGGCTAAGCAGATCATGCTGAAATACAAGTGGCCGGGAAATGTGAGACAGCTCAAGAACATTACCGAACAGATGTCAGTGCTGAGCCGAGAAAGAGAAATCGATGCACAGACCCTCACCCAGTTTATTCCGAGAGATGAGGAGTCTACACAGCTCGCCACCATACAGAAGGATGGCAAGGACGACCATAGCTACGCCAGCGAGCGCGAACTGCTATACAAGATTCTCTACGAACTGAGGGGCAACGTGAGCGACCTGAGACGAGAGATGAACAGCCTACGCAAGCAACTCGATGAGGCCCGCCAGTTGGGCGGTACAAGCGGATATGTTTCTCCGGTTCAGCCGAATACCCAGGTAGCTCCAGTATCATCCGTATCATCCGTTCCATCGGTTTCTCCGGTATCTTCCGTACCTCCGATTACCGATCTCGACGAGCTACAACACATCCGTCAGGAAATAGCTACAGGAGGCATGAGGGGCACTTACAAACCCGAAGCCGAGGATGCTGAGATTGAGGAGATCAAGGAAGAAAACGAGAATCTGAACCTCAGCGACCTTAGCAAGCAGATGATAGAAAAGGCACTGGAGAGAAACAACGGAAACCGCAAGAAAGCGGCAGAAGAACTGGGAATCTCCGACAGAACTCTGTACAGAAAGATTAACAAATATAAGTTATGAAGCATATACGCGCGTACCTATATATAATAGGAGTCACACTGATGGTGGCGGTCATGGCAGCATGCTCCGTGAGCTACAAGTTCAACGGTGCCAGCATCGACTACACCAAAACCAAGACCATACAGATAGCCGACTTCCCTATCAGAAGTTCGTATGTATGGGGTCCGATGGGTCCGATGTTCAACAACGAACTCAAGGATAAGTTTGCCAGCAACACCCAGCTCATACAGGTGTCACGCAACGGAGACCTGAAGATAGAGGGCGAAATCACCCAATATTCTCAGCGCAACAAGTCGGTTAGTTCTGAGGGATACTCAGCACAGACCGAGCTCAGTATCACCGTAAACGTACGTTTCACCAACACCAAGAACCATGCCGAGGACTTTGAAAAGCAGTTTACATCTGCCAAGACCTACGACACCACTCAGAGCCTTGCCTCGGTGCAGGAAGAACTGGTAACCCAGATTATCAAAGACTTGGTAGACCAGATATTCAACGCTACGGTAGCTAACTGGTAAAGTAAGTGAAGAACGAAAAGTGAAGAGTGAAGAATTCAACGGCTTTACTGCTCATAAAGTTCAAAACTCAATGTTCAAAGTTCAAAGTAAAATAAAGTAAAGTAAAAATATCGTGGAATTAAGCAGATTGATACAACACCCGGAGGAAATGAACCGAGAGACGCTCTACGACTTGCGCGCCCTCTTGGCCTTATATCCGTATTATCAGACGGCACGCCTGCTGATGTTGAAGAATCTGTACCTGCTCCACGACCCGAGTTTCGACGAAGAACTGCGCCGTGCAGCCATCTACATCACCGACCGTAAGATTATCTTCGAGATGGTAGAGGCAGCACACTATCAGATAAAAAACGCCCCTGAAGAGGCTGAATCCAACAAGCAGCAAGGCGTAAGAGGAATAGGAGCAGAAAAACACGGAGACCGTACTAGCGACCTCATCGACCACTTCCTGGGATCCATTCCTATGGAAGAAGATGAAAAAGAGAAGAAGGAGAAACGTAAGCCTACACCTGCTGACGCGGCTGTAGACTATGTGGCTTATCTCATGGAGACCGAAGACCAGCAGGAGCCAGAAGATACTTCGCGCACCATGAGTCTCATCGACGACTTTATGGAGGATGGCGGTTTCAAACTGCCTAAAATCCAGCAGGACGAAGATTACAAACCAGAATTTACTCCCGAACTTCAGACCGATTCCGGCAAGGATGGCGAAGAGGAAAACAGCGGTGTATTCACCGAAACCCTCGCCCGCATCTACATCAAGCAGGGCAAGTATCAGAGGGCTTACGAAATCATCAGCCGCCTGCATCAGCAGCATCCTGACAAGAACGGATATTATGTTGACCAGCTCAGATTCCTTGAGAAACTGATGCTGAACAGCAAGAAGAAATAAAGAAGAATAATAAATAAATAAAACTAGTTTTAAAAAATGGCTTACACATTATTAGTAGTATTAATCGTCCTGGTAGCTATCCTGATGATTTTCATCGTGCTCATCCAGGAATCAAAGGGAGGTGGACTTGCAAGTAACTTCTCTTCAACCAACTCAATCATGGGTGTTCGCAAGACCACTGACATTGTTGAGAAATTAACATGGGGCCTCGCTGCAGCCTTGGTTGTCATCAGCGTGGCATGTGCTTATGTAGCCCCTCAGGCAGCTGGCGAAAGCAGTGTTTTGGAGGGAGCCACTCAGGAGCAAACCGCTCTTCCTGCTATGCCAGGTGCTAGCAAGGATGCAGCAGCAGGTGCTCAGAAGGCTGTTCCTGCAGCTGGTGCAGATGCCCAGAAGGCAGCTCCAGTTGTTCCAACAAGCCCTGCAAAATAAAAAATAAGAAAAAAGGTACGAAAAAATTTGGTAGAACCATTTTTTTTTCGTACCTTTGCACCCGCTTAACAAGAATATGGTGGACGTAGTTCAGTTGGTTAGAGCGTCAGATTGTGG
>ENA-OOXJ01000852-OOXJ01000852.1-human-gut-metagenome-genome-assembly--contig:-NODE-852-length-22887-cov-2.547652_pt1 | contig 22887 bp, 20 predicted proteins | sample MGYA00241587_ERZ501343 | MGnify/ENA primary metagenome ERZ501343 (study PRJEB25962, sample SAMEA2042918) | human gut metagenome | biome: human gut; feature: human-associated habitat; material: faeces... | reverse complement strand
AGGATTCAGATATATTTCCTATTTGTTGTGTGCCTTGATTCATTAAATCTTGTCCCGCACCAGTAATTAACATTACGGCTGCAATTATTATGATTGTTATAAAAAGGCCTACACCAATCATTATCGCTTTTTGTGCGTTATCCATTATTTTTTCCTCCCATAAATATAATTATTTTGCTGTAAATGTTACAGTAGCTATTCCATCACTAGAGTCATAATTTACTGAAGCATCATATTTTTGCGTATTTGATTTTATCTTTGCTTTTGCAGCATTATAATTTTCTACTTCCTCTGCTTTTTTATCATCTTTTGCTTTTATCTGCACTTTAACCCCTTGCTTACCTATAAGCTCAGAACATGCTGCCTTTACTTGTGTTCCTGTAAGTACTTTTCCATCATACTGATCAGTTACTTGTATTCTTAAGGATTCAGATATATTTCCTATTTGTTGTGTGCCTTGATTCATTAAATCTTGTCCTGCACCAGTAATTAACATTACAGCTGCAATTATTATGATTGTTATAAAAAGACCTACACCAATCATTATCGCTTTTTGTGCGTTATCCATTATTTTTTTCCTCCTTATAAATTACATTTATATTTTAAACACATCTTTGTGTTTAAACCTTTTTTTAGAATGTCATTGTACTAAAGTATGACATCATCTGCATTATACTTACTATCATAAGTGGTGCTACTAAGTATCCACCAATTAATAATATAAGAGGCATGAATCCTAAAACTTTACCGTATGTTACTTTCTTTTGAATTAATCTTTGATTTCCTTCTTTTCTTCTTTCATAGTAAAATCCTCTTTCAGTTTCTAGCTCATCAAACGCATCACGTACTGGAATACGTTCAACAGCAGATTGAAGTTGTTCTACTATTCTTTGAAAATCTTTATATGGTACGGATTCTTTTAATTCTTCAAGTGCTTCATAAGCTCCCGCTTCATAGTTATTAAGACATGTTGCGATAGGCTCTTTGAATGCATATGAGAATCTACATAGCCACTCTAATATAGTTTGCACATCGATTCTGTCTATGTACATCAACATTAATATAATTGATTGAAATTGCATTATTTCATTTTCTTTTTCCATCTCACGTATCTTATTTCTTACCATAAGTACAAATGTTGGAAGATAATATGCAACTACACCAATTAAAATTGAAATTAATACTTGCCAATATTTTATATAAGCATTTTTTACTTTTGTTATTTTTCCATATACTCTATTTAATTCATCTTCATCTACTTGACCTGTTGCAGGATCAGTAAATTGTAGAGCAAGTTCTTCTTTTGTTACATTTTTGTTTTTATATTCTTCTACATATTCATTATCTCTCTCATTTAGTGACTTTGCAGCAGCTTCTTGCTCTGCTGATAGTTTTCCAAATGATAAAAATTCATCACTTATTGCGGTTTTAACCGAATTAAAGTCTATGTATTGAATATTAAACATTAAAATCATAGATGCTATAAATCCAACAACGAATGCTGTAAGTTTATTTACATATAACCATTCTATTGTAAGGTAAGCATTTGTATTTTTTATAAGTTCAGTTTCTTTTCTATACCTTTTTGTATGCTCTTTTGATTTAAAAGCATCAACTAAAGTTTTAATAAAAGGAACTTTATAGGCTTTATCTTGCCATCTTACATTTGCAACTCTATCAAATTTTATTTCTTCTGAATCTTCCTTTATAATACGAAGCATCAAATATGAAATAAATATTGATACAATTATTAAAGATTGCATTATAAATCCTGTACTACTATTATAGAAATTAGAAAGTGATGGGAAGTTTGATTCAGCCCAGTTTTGTAAAGGCTTAATTGCAACTATTGGAACAACTGCAATTATTGTTAAACTTCTAAACATATAATTTATCTTATCTCTTTTTAATATTTCAAGATAAATATCACTTAATATATTGTTTAAGTTTCTAAGATATACTGATGTACCATCAACTTTTCTGTCTCCTAGTTCAAGTGTTAAATATGAAACGCCTGCAAACAATTTTAAAAATCTATTTGGGGCTGTATCATAATACTTTTCAAGCTCTGCTTCTGGTGTTTCAGATGTCATTGCTTCTTTTATTCTTTTTAATTGTGGTCCAATTTCTTTATCTCCTAGCTCGTCCATTGCTGCATCAAAAGCTTCTTCAACCATTCCATGTTCATGGAATGCGTGACGTATTGCTGTAAATGCTTCTGGAAGTTGTCTTAATATTTTAAGAGATACTGAATTTATATTTAAGTCAATTATTTTCTCTGCTACAATTAATATACCAATTATTGATATAAGAGACATATATAAGTCGTTAACTAGATTAACAAGAGTAAATATACCTACAAAAACAAATAATACAACTAGTAACATTAATCTTCCTGTACGTTTTCTTACCTCGTATTCAGTATAATCATTTGCCATTTCCATTTTTAGTCTTGTTTTTTTAGTGTAATATTTTATTATAGGTATTTTTACAAATACTAGATAAACTGACTGATATAATCTATCAAAAGAATCTTTACTTAACTTTTTCTCTTTTACAACAAGTTGGTCTTTTTCATACAATGTTTTATTTTTAGAATAATTTTTCTTTGTTCTAAAATAAAATATCATTGAAGCAGCAAGAATTATAGTAGCAAGTACAACTAGTATAATTACAAATCCCATAAAATACTATCACCCCCAAGCTGTATCTACAAAATTATCAAATGCTCTCATGTCTTCTGGTGACATATTTTCTCTCATTGCTTTAATATTTTCTTCAGTAATTGGATGAGTAAATACATATTCACCGTCATGCCATTCAACAACATTATGATAAGTGTAGTTATTATTTTGAGTCATATGTCTAAAGTATTCTACTGAGTTATCCATAAATTTGTCTAGTTTTTGTTCTAGTGTCTTTTCTTTTCTATAATCATTGTTATATTCAAATTTCTGTTCTACTGGTACACACTCTGTTATTCTTTCAATATATCTTGTACCATCTACACCTCTTTTTAAGTGTATATCAAAGTTTATAACTTGTACAACCTGTACTTCAGCAACGTTTTCTGAGTTGAACATTCCTATTTTAAGTAATGAGTTTCTAAGTGAAGTTATTAAATTTGGGAATGTTTTAGCGTGGTGAGTGAAAAGTGTAAATTTAGATGCAACCTGTGCCATCTGAATCATCCAAGCAGCAACCGGATCAGTTGCAACCTCTCCTAGGATGTTAACACCACCATCTGTTTTCTTTTGAACATCTAGTCCCATTTGACCAGTTATTGTTTCAGTTTCACGTAAAGACAAGATGTTGTGATTTGGATAAATTTTTCTTAAGTGCAATTCAAATGCAGTTTCCTGTACACGAATTGTAATTGTTGGATATAAGTATTTCATTATAGCCATAAGAAGTGTTGTTTTACCGCAACCTTGTTCACCTGTGATTGCTGTAACACGTGCTCCTGTAATTAAATATTTTAAAAGTTCTATTACTTTTTCTTTATTTTTATGTATTAATAATTGTTCTGCAGAAATAAGTGTTGGTGGAGCAAATTTTCTTACGAAGAATGCCCATGATTCTGCAAAGTTTGGTCTTAAAACAACTACACGGGAACCATCTTTCATCTCATTGATTTTAAAACCAACAGATTCAGAAAGTTGTCCTGGATTATTGTATTTATAGATATTTTGACAAACTCTTTTAAGTTCAGCTTCACTTCCAAATGATAGGAATGATAAATATGTAGCTTTACCTTTATAGAATATCCATACAGAGTCATATGACATTGGCATTTTTCTACCATTCATTTGCTCTAGATAATCTTCCATACCAGTAACTTGATCTAAGAATGATGGTGGAATACCAGATACACCACCAGATACACCATCGATATTCATATCTCTTATGTCATCGACTACACTGTATCCTTTGTAACCTTGATATACACGTTGAACTACAATTTCAAGTTTATCATCAAATGTTAACATATCTTCTGAAATTTCTTTTGAAAATATACTAGAAATTTCTTCTGCTGTTATAACATATGATGAAACTTCTGGATCAAATTCATATTTTGGAACATCCAAATTATATTTTGTTATAATTTGTGTTAAAGCTTCTGCTTTGTACTCTTTTTTATAAAAATGAAGTAGTATTTCAAATTTATCTTGTGGTGTTAAACTTTCAAAGTCATCAAATGGTATAGCATAATTTACATTTATATTATTTACACCATAATTATTCCTAAATAAGTCAAACATCAAAGTTTTAACATACTTCTTATCACTTTTATCAGCATATCCTGCACCCTTTAATGCTTTTTTTAATGCATATTTTACATTTCTTCTTCTTTCAAACTCTTCTTCTGAAAGTGCAAGATCATATAAATTCATACGAGTTATCTCATCAAATTGCTTTTTGATAAACTCTTGCATTTTGGGTATGCTATATTTATCTCTCTCACGAGATACAATTACATTTTCAGTTTCTTTAACAGTAGATCCTCTTACTTTATAATAAACAAACAGTCCTACAAATGCTAGTAAAGCTAATATAAGTATGATGTTAATAACAAATGCAACCATTTTTTCACCCTCTCTTTTTTGTCACTGCGTTTAGTATTTTTATTTCTTGCTTTTCAATTTTTACTTTATTTATTCTTTTTCTGCCTTAATATATTAAGCATCTTTTACTTTAGTAATATCTAATATTTTTTCTACTATTTGTCTTGTAGAAGCTATAAATTTTCCATTATAGTCGCCTTTTTCATTTTCAGCTTGAATGTTTTTGTAAAAGAAATCAACTATATCACCATCATTACATGCATCAGCAAACATCATGTTATGAGGAACAGTATAAATTGGTTCTCTTATTCTAAATCTAGACGCAATGTTAAATACATTATACTTTGATTTATCATCGTAGTCTGCTATAACGTATATTTTTTGCTTATCTTTTAAGGTTTCATTTGAATTTATATTTCTAAAAAATTCTGTTAATTTTACCATGTCTTGATTTAATACGCATACGACCACATCCGCATCAGCCAAAGTTGATTCAACATATTTGTCTGTTGTTCCTTTTGGCAAGTCTATAAAAACTAAATCGTACATTTCATCAGCTTTTCTTATAAGATATGTAAGATTTGACATAGTTTCCTCATACATTTGTCTATCTTTAGAATTAATTCCATACAATATATCAAGTCTATTTTTCAAAACTGGTTTTGCATAGTTTTGTATAAAATCAGGTGTAAGTTTATTACTTGTAATAAGTCTAGCTAGTGCCGAAATTCCTATATTAGAACTTTCAAACGCACCTGTTTCAAGAAGAACATCATATGGCGTAAAAGCGGATTCAATTTTTCTTGAATTAAAATTACTTTGAATTACTATTGAAGTAACCTTATGGCTTATTCCCATAAGAGTACTTGTAGCCAAAACAGCATGTGTATTGCCTGCCATTTTATTTTCTGCACTCCAAAAAGCTACTTTTGCCACTAATCTCTCCTCCTTTTTATCTCACTTATTACTTGCCTTGCATTTATATTCTCAACTATTTCAGCTGTCATATCAGCAATGGCATTTACAAAATATTTCGTATGTTTTCTAATATCTATTATTCCACTAAGTTGTGAGTCCATATTGGCCATTTTATCTTGATCTTCGTTTGGAATTTCATAAAAGTTTTCATTCCATTCAATTCCATATTCTGTTAGACTATCTGAAAAATATTTTTCAGAAGCCCTTGACATATAAGTTTTATATAAAACTCTAGTCATTTTAATTTTCTGTTCACTTGCATTGTTAAATATTTTAAAACTATTTGCTATTTCTTTATTTTTTTCTACTGATAAAACAGTGGAATCTACAAAGAAATATAATTTATCAAATCCTCTTGCTCTAAAAAATTCATATGCTTTAGGACTATCAATATCAATTATTGCATAATCATAAAGTCCTATATTTATTCCTCTTTCGCTCATATAATTTTCTATTTCGTGAATACTCTCAAATCCAACCGCAAAGTCTATATTGTTGTATTGAGTAACATATGCCTTTTCTACTGACATTGATGGAATAACATACTTAATCTTTTTATCTAGTGTAGCATCAATTACTAAAACTGATTTTCCAACAATATTTATAGCTTTAGCAAGGTTAATAGTAAAATCGTATTTATCTACATAACCCATTAATCCAATTACTTGCATTTATTTTCCTCCTAAGAATACTAATTTAATTTTCTTTTGATTGTTACTGAATATTTTATACACCTGATTCTGATGATGTAGTGCTGCCATTTAATAAAGCTTCTCTTTGTGCTTTTTGATCATCTATTGAAGCTTGTGCTCCTGATACAACATTTGAATAATCATCACCTTGTTGTGATTTATAAGTACTTAATGAATTTTCTATATTTTGTCTTGCAGTTGTACTTAGTTTATCTTTTGCTTCTTGTAAAACATTAGCATTTGAATTCATCATAGCAATTATTTGAGTATTTGGTTGATAGTTTTCTGATGTTCTAGTTAAAGTCGAAGCAAAGTTTTTATATTTTGTAAGTAGTCCAAATATATCTTCAACTTTTTTCAAATCTGATGTTGTAACTCCAGCTGAAGTTGCTGTGCCGTTTGTTGTGTCAGCTGTTGTCTCTTCACCTTCTGCAGTTTCAACAGTTGCTGCTGTATTTGAATTTGCAGTAGTTGTACCTGAAGTAGTTGCATCTGTTTTTTCTCCATTTTCATTTTTAATGAAATTAGTTATATCAGTATCTGTTATAGATAGATTAAATGTGCTAGCTATAGCTTTTAACATATATCCTTTAAGTTTTGCGTCAGTTTCATCATCAAGTTTTATTTGTGCTTCTGGATCTGTATATTTAGTAGCATATAATTTTGTACCTTCGTTTAAATATGAATCAACCATTGCACCATTTAAAATTAATCTTTCATCTTCAGTAAGTTGTAACCACATTGTACTTCCTGAAATTTCTCCTACCTTCTTTTGTGCTAAAACTATATAGTCAGTTCCACTTGGATACATTATACGAATATCTACGTAATCTCCTGTAACAAGATCACTTGGCATAACAACAGTATTTATTTCTTGATCACGTACATCTGCTGAAACAATCTCTTTAGTTACCATAGAAGCTGTAATTGGAATACTTGCAGGAATATTAAATTTTGCAACATTTCCTGGTATTTCAGACAAGTTTAGAGCTCCTGTAGGCACTGTTCTTTTATGAACATTTACCGTAGTTACCATATCTGATGTTATAACTTCTCCTTGAATTACATCTCTATTTAAAACAGCAACATCTTGAGTATAAAGCCTATTATACTCTTTATTTGTTCCTTCTTTATAAGAATTAATTGTTGTTATAGCCCACCAAAGTGTAAGCCCTATTCCAACTACGCCAATAGCTGCGCCTATAACAATTCCAACAACCATTTTTTTCTTCATTTGATTCATTCCAACCATATTATTCAAACCTCCATATACGTAAACCGTATTACTACTTTTATCCTTTAAAGGATATATCAAAATTGGCATTTTTTCAATATATATTTTCCCTTTTTTTATGTGTTTTTCAAAATGTTATTTCAAAGAAATATTTTTGTAATACTTTTGTAACACTAAAACATTTATTTATAAATTTCGTCATTATAATAGTTTTTTCTTTTTTAAGAACAATCCGCATACTATAGTAACAAATATAGAAAATCCCATTACTCCTAAAAAACCAACTATATTAGTTGGAAATGGAAATTCTACATTCATTCCCATAAAACTTGCTATCATTGTAGGAATAGAAATAATTAGGGTAACTGAAGTTAAGATTTTCATTACATTATTTAAATTATTAGATACCATAGTGCCAAATATCTCAATAATTCCATTTAATATCTCGCTATATGTTACAATCATTTCTATTGCTTGTCTATTTTCAATTATTGTATCTTCTAGTGTTTCACTATCTTCTTCATACAGTTTAATTGATTTACCTCTTTTTAGTCTTTCTAGCACAACCTGATTTGCTTTAACAGAGGCATTAAAATATATCATAGTTTTCTGAAAATTAAGTAATTTTAAAAGTTCTTCATTACTCATAGTTCTCTTCATTTTTGTTTCAAATTTTTCTAGATCCTTATTTATATAAGTCAAATACTTTATATAGTCTTCTGCAACTTGAAAAAGTATTTGAAACACAAATCTAGATTTTTTATTTGTTTCTATTAACTGTGAATTATGCTCTTTTAGCATTTCTTCTACTGCATTAATTTTCACTTGAGATATTGTAATAAATATGTCATCTCTAACTAAAATCATTCCAAGTGGAATTGTTGTATATATCTTATTTTTTTTATTTTCTTCAGTCATTGGAGAATCTACAACAATAAGAACACTGTCATCAATAGTGTCTATGTGTGCCTTTTCTGCTATGTCTAGTGGATACTTTAATATATGATCCTCTATCTTACAAGAGTGTGCTACATAATCTATTTCTTCTTTTGTTGGGGCCACCATATTTATCCAACACCCTTTTATAGGAGACTGCACTGTCTCTAGCTTTCCTGTACTTTCATTTGTCTTATAAATTTTTATCATTTTACATAACCTCCTATATATTTTATTTTTAAATTTTATTATTTTATATAAATTTATGGTAGCATAAGCAATAGAAAAAATCAACATTTTATTTTTATATAAATAAAGCAAAAAAATAATTAATTTTGTAAAGCATGTCATACTATAAGTATATATATTAACGCTAGCTGTTGATTTAAATTATCTTAAAATTATTATATATTATACTCAAAGTGTTAGAGGTGAAATTTTGAAAAAGACAGAAGAAAAACAAAACAAAAATAACATTATAAATCAAATATCTTTTGGTAAAAAAATACGAGAAGCAAGAACAAAGATGGGTATATCAAGAGCATCACTTGCAGAAGACTTAGGGATTTCAGTAAACTTTCTTGGAGACATTGAAAGAGGACTAAAGCTTCCTAGTGTGCCAAATTTAATTATGATGACAAATATTCTAAAAGTAAGTCTTGATTATCTATTCTCAGATTCTCTAAATAATATTCTTGAAGAAGAAAGCGAGAACCTTTACTATACTGACAGACAAAAATCTGCTATAAATTCAATAATAAAATTAATAAATGAAAATTTTTAGTTGATTATTATTATATCCTGAATTGTATGTTATAAATACAATTCAGGATATTTTATTTTTATAATTTACTATATTATAAATGATTACAACACAATTTTACTCTGTCATTACTCTGTCATTACTCTGTCATTTTATATCTTCTATTTGGTGAATTTATGCTTTCACTTTCAGATACAATTTTTTCCTTTTTTAAAAGATTTTTTAAAGTTCTTCTAACCGTACTGTCTGACAATTCAGTTTCTTTTATTATTTCTTTAGCTCCAATAAGTTTATTCCTTTTGATACACTTAATAACTTCTATTTCGCTTTTAGATAATGAAATTTTTTCATTTTGCTTTATTTGTTTTGAAATTATAACTTCATCTATCGTATCATTTATCATTTTAAGCATAAACTCTATAAATTCGGTAGAATTCCCGTTTTTATTGCAATTATCTATAATTTTATAATATTTATTTTGATTTTTCTTTATCATACTTTCTATTGGCAAATAAGCAAAAATTTTCTCCCAATGAGCTAAAATTACTGTTTGCCAAATTCTTGCTGTTCTTCCATTTCCATCAGAAAATGGATGTATAAATAGAAATTCATAATGAAATACAGATGATAAAATAAGCGGATTAATTATATCTTTATTTTTATCCATCCACTCAAATAATTTTTCCATCAAGCTAGGAACTAATTTATGCGGAGGTGCTACAAATATTTTAATATCTCCATCATAAACTGCCTCACCATGATTTCTAAATTTTCCTGCATCTTTCTCTAACAAAAACGTTAATATTCCTTGTACTTTTTTTAGATCATCTAAAGAATATGGATCAACTTTATCAATTTGTTCATAAGCTTCATAGGCGTTTTTTACCTCTTGAATATCTTTTTGCTCACCAACAACAATTTTTCCATTTATCACATCTTCGACATCAAATAGAGACAATTGATTATTTTCTATTGCAAGTGAAGAATGTATTGATTTTATTCTTGATTTTCTTCTTAGATTTGGATATTTATTTAAGCTTTCAAAGTAATTTGCTTCTCCTACTTTTTTCATTATACGTGATACGTAGTTTAACATTTTATCTGTAACTATATATGGTGGATAATTTTCCATATTTTCACTCCTTACTGTTTAATAAACCTTAACGATATTTAATCACAAAAGCTTTGTACATTCAATACTTAATACTAAAATTATTGACATTAAAAAAATTATATTGTATAATTTTTCTAGGTGAAAAAAATATGAAAGGCTGTAAAAAAAGCAAGAAATTTGTTGTTTGCTTTATCATAATTTTCATGTCACTAATATTGTATCTTTCAATATTTAGTGCAGCAATATACTCTATAAATTATATTAAAACAAGCGAAGATTTCTTCATAAATGTAACCCAAAGGGGACTTACGTTAAAGAGCTTAAATCTATTAAGTAAAAATGATGACACTGTAACAGTAGAAGTCACTTTACCAGACCTTTGGATAGCAAAAGACAGATGGATTGCTGTAACTGCTTCCTCTTCTATACCATCTATTTATAGCAATGTTTGGCAAAAAGTAAACGGGAATAAAAAAGAACTTTTACTAGATGAAAATTCAAATTATATTTATATAAGAGATGAGGGAGAAATATCTGAAGTATTTAATGTATCTGACTATGTAAATACTATAATATCCTTAAAATGTGATGTATCTGATGATATTTTATATATTGGAGATAGCATAAATCTTGAATACTCTATATTAAAAGTTGGAAATCCAGATGATACTATAAAAATTAATGCTGATAGAGAAGGTATCGTAGAAATTAATGGAAATAAAATTACTGGAATTAAAAATGGCAAGACCAAAATAACGATTTCAGATTCTTACTCACATAAAAAAGAGTTCGAACTACTTGTAACAGATCTTATAACAAAACCTACGATAAATGATAATAAGTCTTTTTTAAAAGCAAATCAATATACAGAAGATGAAGCAAAACTTTTAGATGAACTTTTAGCATTTGAAATTAATAAAGCAGGCGAAGGCACTCGTGCAGGCGCTGTAGCAGCAGCAAGATTTCTATCATTACAATTTAAGTATAAAGTTCCATATTTTTTGGAAAATGGTAGACTTCAAAAACATGGTACATCTGACTGGGTTGATGGTGAGGGAAGATATTACCATAAGGGTCTTTATCTTTCTACATCTAAGTATTCTGAAATTACTAGTTCTATTGCAGGTCCTGCTATGTGGGGAAAATATATAACAGAGTATAGTAATGAGAGAATAATGCCAAATGGACTTGATTGCAGTGGATTTATTTCTTGGTGTCTTTACAATGGTGGTTTTGATCCAGGAGACATTGGTGCAGGTCCAAATTATGGTTATAAAGTTTTAACCGATCTTGGAAAATCACAAAGAATAAATATGTCACTTTTAAAATCTGGAAAAGTAAAAGTTGGCGATTTAATTGGTTGGGAAGGACATATCGGTATTATAATAGGAATAGAAGACGGATACATTACGGTTGCAGATACTATACTTTATGAGCGTGGTGTTTGTGCTACACGTTATAGTTACAATAGCTTAATATACAGTAGTGGTTTTACCCATGTTTATGATATGGAAAACTATTATAAAAAAGATGGAAAACTAGAAAATATGTGGTAGATTTTCAAAAGAATGCGCGGGAAATTATATTTCTTCGCATTCTTTTGCATTGAAAATACTTAGTTTTCACCAATTATTGACTTTATAAAGTGTATATGCTAAAATTTAAGCATAGATTAAGAAAAAACATTATAAAAATATATTGGAATAATGCTATAGTAAAGGAGAAAAATCTTTATGAAAGTTCTAGAATTTATTTTAAATAATAAAGATTATTTGGAAGATTTAATTACAAGAAGCACTTATCACTCAAATGCCATTGAGGGAAGTACACTTACATATGCAGAAACTTATGCTATTCTTTATAATGACAATAGTTTTAAAATTTGTGGTAAAGAACCAAGGGAAATATATGAGGCTATAAATCATAAAAAAGCTTTTGAATTAGTTTTTCAAAATTTAAAAGAAAATGTAGATTTTGATGAACGATTTATAAAAAAAATAAACGAGATTATAAATAAAGATATTAAAAATACAGAGGGGTACAGGATAGTACAGGTATTCATCCAAGGGAGTGAACATATTCCACCAAGCCCTGAGAAAATTCAAAACTTAATGATGTACTATATATATAATTATATTCATGACGAAGAAGATATATTTACTAAGATAGCCAAATACCATATAGAATTCGAAAAAATACATCCATTTGAAGATGGAAATGGAAGAACAGGCAGATTGCTTATAAACTACGAACTATTAAAAGAGAATTTACCACCTGTTGTCATATCAAAAGATGATAGAGTAAATTATTTTGAATTCTTAAAAAATAACGATTTTAAATCATTTGCTAATTGGCTAAAAGAATTATCAATTAGAGAAAGATTAAGAATGGAAAAATTCGGATATATAGAATAAATGTATAGACTTGATATTAACACTATCAAGTCATTTTTATTATTACGCTCTATAACTATAAAAAAAGAATGTTAAACAAATAAAATGGTTAACATTCTTTTTATTACTTTACTATTACTCAGCTTTTGTTCCACATTCAGAACAGAATTTTTCATTTTCGCCTAATACTTTTCCACAGTTTGCACATTTTTTTACTTCTGGTTTCTTTGTACCACATTCTTGGCAGAACTTTCCAGAACATTTAACTTTACAGCTTGGGCATTCCCATTCTTCTGAAGTTGCAACTGGTGTTGATACAACTGCTTGAGTGCTTTGTGCTGGTTGTTGTTGAGGTTGTTGAACGGGTTGAGCAGGTTGAGCTACTGAACCTGGAGCCTGATTTGTCCAAGGACCTGCAGCAGCTCCCCCGACAATACCATTTGAGGCCATGTTCATCATTCCAATTCCCATAAATCCATTTGCAGCACCATTTGCATTATTTGCAGCACCTTCAACAGCATTTGCATAAGAACCTACAAGTTTTCCTTGTTGCATCATAGAGTTTGAAGCAAGTTGATAATCTTGTACAGCCTTTTTTGCTTCTTCTGTTAAAACTACTCCTTTTATGTTGAAGTTTACAATTTTAATACCTCTTTTTTCAACACCTTGTTTAAAATCTCTTTCTGCAATAATATCTTTTATTTCAGATCTTAATGCACCTAATTTTTCAACAGATATTGGCTTTTCTTGTGTTCCAATTTCTTGAATAACTTCTGATAATACTTCTTCTGCCTCAGAACGCATTTGCATTCCCCATTTAGAATCAATTCCAAATAGTTCATCAGCTCTAAACACATCAGCTACTCCTGCAATTTCTTGCATAAATAAAGCTGGGTCTGTAATTTGTATTGTATATGTTCCATGGCATTTAATTGAAACTAATAATGGTTGAAATTCTCCTGGACACATTGCATTTGGTATTTTACGAGTCCAGTCAGCAAAATCAAGAGGATTACTTGTTCCAAATGTAGCACCTGGTATTTCATGAAGGTTAAAGAAGAATACTGCTTGTTGTTTTGCAGATGCTCCATTATATGTAAATCTTTGCCACATTTCTTTGAAAACATCTCCAAATTGTCCTGCAAAGAATGATGGTGTAGAAGATGCATCAAAAGTATATATTCCTTCTTCTGCTGTTGCTTCTATTACACGACCATTATCATAGATAATTGCACATTGTCCTGGTCCAACAATTACTGTACTTCCATTTGATATAACACCATTTGGAGTTGTAACCTTTTTCATCAAAATATCTGATCCCATTTCTTCACAACGTAAGGCTTCTTTCCATTGGTCATGAAGTGTAGAACCTATAGCAGAAGCGGCTGCTTTAATTAATCCCATTTTAATTCCCCCTTAATAAAAGTAACTTTATTAAATTACTACGTATATTATATCTGCTTTTTCCCATTTTGTAAAGCATTCTTAAAAACTTTATTTTATAGACTCTAAACTACTTAATACAAAATCATGATCATCTGTAACTATAACGTTTCCACAATATTCACATTTTCCAGAAGATGTAACCTTTGTTGGAGCGCCACATGAAGGACATGCTGTAGTTTTTATGGTGCCATCATTTGTTGTTTTTCTTCCAAGTGTTCTTGTAAATGTCATGTTATAACTCATATTCCAATATCTATCTTTGTCGCCCTCTAAAAGTGCTTTAGTATTTGAATCTATTATATAATCTTTCATTTTAGCATCAAGTCTAATTTTTATAGATTCTTTCTTACCATCTACTTGATATCCTATAATATGTGCAGAACTTACTGAAACTCTTTCTACAACATTAATTTTATTATTTTTAACGTATTCATTTAATTGTGTACTATGTTGTTCAAATAGTTCTTTTGTCTCAAAGCTTCTTATTGTTTCAAAATCTCTTTCTGTCCATGCTGCTTGCATTTTTACAAATAGGTCTTTTGCCCATATTAAGAATGCCTCTTCTGAGAAATTTGGATCATTTTCTCTTATTTTATCTACTACATTTCCTACATTATTTGTTGTAGCCACATTTGACCTGTTATTGTTAGCATTTGATTTTTTATTTGCACTACTTACAGTACTGTATATTACAATTATTATAATAAGTGTAAATGTAATGAATACCGCAATACCAAAAGTTCCTAAATCTCCGTCACTATCTGAATCTGAGTAATCCCAGGAACTACTTGAGCTATAATCCCAAGATGAGCTACTAGAAAAATCACTTCCGCTATCATATGAATTGAAATTTCCAACATCTGCTAGTATAAAATTTGCTGTAACTATAACAAAAACCGTTAATATTAAGCACTTTATAGCAATTTTAATCTTACCTTTATTCACTTTATCCACTCCTCTAAATAAATATTTCCTTTATATCACTAATTGCAAAGTCATGTTCATCCGTAACTATTAATCTACCACAATTTTGACATTTTCCTTCACTTGTAAGTTTTATAATAGCGCCACACCACTTACAATTGGTGTCTTTTTTATCTCCATTGCATCCTTTTTTCTTTGTAAGTTCTATTTGGTAGTTTTTATAAGTATATAACTTACTATCCCCATTTATTACCATCTCTTTTTCTTTATCATACAAATACTCTATCATTTTTACTTTGACACATACATATATAATATCTTCTAGATCTGTTTTTTTATAATCCATAATAGAAGAAGATAAAACACAAAAGTCCTTTACTATATACGCTTTTGCATTATTTATTCTATCTTTTATTTCCTCTGCTACTTTATGATAAAACTCCTTCTTTAAAATAGCTGAAAGTTTTACTAAATCTTCTTTAGAATACCCCTCTTCATACGTGGTAATTATATCTTTTACCCATCTTAAAAACTTTTCTTCTTCAAAATTTGGGATATTATTTTTTATCTTTTTAATCACATAATTATAATTATTTTCTAAATCGAGCTTATTTCCTCTTTGGTTGTTTTTACTATCTTTATATAATTTTAATCCTACTATTATAACTGATGCAAATATCAAAATTACTAAAAAAATATTAATTATAATGGATACATTAACCATATTTTATATCTCCTAATTTATAATCTATTTTGTTTTATGTTTTCAATGCTGGCAAGTGCCCATGTATAATCATCTTGCACTATAACACTTCCACAATGTTCACATCTTAGTGTTGCACTTCCTTCAATCAAGCTGCCACAATTTTTACATATAATGTTTTTATTGTTTTCCTTTGTGGTACCAATTTTTCTTGCAAATTTTAATTCGTACACCATTCTCCAATATGATGATGCGTTTCCCTTTATTACTTTTTTAGTTTCTTCATCTATAATATAATCTTTCATTCTAGATGATACTTCAGTTGTAATTATCTCCTTATCATTTTCGCATTTATAATCTTTTATATGAACATGATTTACTTCTATTTCTTCTATTTTATTAATTTTTCCTTGTTTTTTTAGTTCATTTATCTGATTTAAATGTTGTTCAAAAAGTTCAGGAGTTTCGTATTCCCTAACCTCCTCAATATTTCTTTCTGACCATGAAGTTTGAAGCTTTATAAATACAGCTTTTACCATTTTTTCAAATTTCTCTTCGTCAAAATGTATATCATTTTGTTTAATTCTAAATAGAATTTCATTTATATTTTTATTTGGAAGTCCCATGTCATCTATTGCATTAAGTTCATGTCTACCATTTTTTCTTACTATTAATATATAAACAAAATATGTTATTGCACATATAGCTACTATTACAACTAAAGCAATTATTATAAGTGTAAGGATGGAAGAAGAATCACTATGATTTCTACGATAATAGTAATCATTATTATAAGAATTTCCAAATAAATCATCATTATAATTGCTAGAATAATCTCCAAATATTGAAGACGAACCATCCGAATAACCATAAGATGATCCAAAATCATCATATGAATTAAATCCACCAATATCGGCAAAAATAAAAGAAGTCATATTAAAAAACATATATAATAATAAACCAACTTTAATTATTTTATTAATCAATATGTTTTTCATAGTACGACTCCCTCTCTTACTATCTATATTATTTTTTTATATTTTAATCTTTATTTTCTTTTCTAATTTTTATATTAGAGAACATATACCAAAGTGATGTTGCTATAAATATTGATGAATATGTACCAACTAATACACCTATAACAAGTGGCAAAGAAAATTGCATCAATACTTGTTGGCCATTAAGTGCTGCAAGTATATACATAACTATAACAACCGCAACAGTAGTTAAAGATGTATATATAGTTCTTGTCATACACTCACTAAGACTTGTATTTATAGTTTTCTTTAAATCTTTGGCAAGATTTAATTTTCTCTTATTTTCTCTTATTCTATCATATATTACTATAGTATCGTTTATAGAATATCCTATTATTGTAAGCGCTACAGCAACAAATACAGAATTTATAGGAAATTTAAATATACCATAAACTGCTATTAAAAATAATGTATCATGTAGTAGTGCAATTATTGCTGAAATTGCAGCTGCTACACCTAGTGTTTTAAATCTTATACATATGTATATAAGTATTAGGACAACTGAAACACCTATTGCAAGAAGCGCTGAATTAATCAAATCTCTACCATACGCTGGTTGAATATTTCTAGTTGATGGTTCTTCCATATTTTTATATTTATCTTTTAGTGCTTCTATAACTGCTGTTTCTTGTTCACTAGATATAGGTTCTAATGTTATTGTAACTCTATTTTCTCCACCTGTAGTTTTTTGAATTAGTGGAGATTCACCTGTTATGTTTTTGATAAGATTTTGCATTTCATTGTTATCAAATTCCTCTTTTATATCAGTTTCAATTACTACTCCACCTTTAAAATCGATATCAAATTTATATCCTGTCAAAAGACCATAAGTTATTCCACCTATTATAACAAGAAGAGAAAAAACTATTGCAACATATCTATATTTTAAAAAATCCATATTATTTTTCCTCCTTTGCTTTTTTTATTCCAAAAAGTCCAGGATGTTTTCCTATTAATGGAACAAATTGTTTTAATAAGTACTTAGTAATTAAAATTGCTGTTACTAAGCTTGACAAAGTACCTATTACAAGAGTAATTCCAAATCCTTTAATTGTACCTGTACCGAAAATGTATAATAAAAGTGCAACTATAAACGTTGTGATATTTCCATCAATTATTGCTGCCATTGCATTTTTGAAACTTCTTTCAAATGCTTTTTTAGGAGCAACTTTTGCCTTTAATTCTTCTTTTAATCTTTCAAATATAATTACGTTTGCATCAACTGCCATACCAAGAGATAATATAAGACCTGCTATTCCTGGTAGTGTTAGAGAAATTCCAAGTTGAGACATTATATTAATTATAATTCCAACATAGGAAATAAGAGCAAGTACTGAAAGTGCTCCAGGCAATCTATAAGCTACAATCATTATAATTGCAATTACTATTATACTAATTATAGCAACCCATGCACTAACTTCAAGAGCTTTTTGCCCTATATATGGTCCTACATATTCTTTAGTTATTATTTCCAAATTAAAAGGTAAAGCACCAGAATCTATTAACATAGCATATTCTGTAGCTTGTGCTTTTTTCTCTGAATATGTTCCACTTCCTAAAGTTATTATAGCAGAACTTGATTCTATTTTTTGATTAACATATGGTGCCATAAGTTCATCTTCATCCAAATATATAGACATAGTTTTTCCAACAAGTTTCTCTGTTGCATCAGCAAATTTTTTAGTACCTTCATCGCTAAAGTTTAATACAACATGTGGTGCTGGCATTCCTGTAGCATCAACTGGATCATCACTATATTTTGCTGATGCTATATCATCTCCTGATAGTAAAACATTGCCATCTGGATCTCTAAATTCAATCTTTGCTGTCTTATCTAGCCCTTCTACAGCCTTTAGTGGATCTTCTGATGTATCTTCTACATTTGCAGGTATCTCCACGTATATTCTTGAAGTTGCAACATCCTGTCTTACATAGTAATCAAATATATTTTTTGATTCCAATCTTTTTTTAATAACGGCTTCTGATTTTTTAAGATCACTTGCTGTTATTTCACTTCCATCATCTGATTTCGCTTGATATACTAGACTTACGCCCCCACTTATATCAAGACCTGTTTTTAAATCTTTAATATCGCTTATTATTTTCTTGTCACCTATTTTAAGTCCAAATATTGCGAGATATGTTATTGCAAGTATTACTACTAAACATATTATAAATGTTATGATATTCTTTTTATTCACGATATATTCCCTCCTGTAACATCTGTATTATACTATTTTGCATAAATTTAGTCAATATTTGTCATATAAATTTAATCTTTTTAAAATAATAGAAATAAAAAAAATAATGAGTATTTGTAATACCCATTACTTAACATTTTTTAAACTATCTTTAAAGTTTTCTTCTCCCTCATCTTGCTCTTGTGGTGCTCTATTTAAAGGTTCTTCTTTTATAGTTTGTACTTCCTGTTGTGGTGTAGCACTAGGAGATGTTGTTTGCTCTGAGATATTATTTAATTCTTTTGATTCTCCCTTTCTTTTAGAATAAACCAATTTATCAATTTTTTCATAGGCTTCATCTATATTTTTTATAGCATATATGACCATACCAGCTGACCTTTTTCCCTCAGCATTTGTAGATATAATCAAAATTCCATATCCCATTATTCTATCCCATATAGTACGTCTTAATTCTATTTCTTTAATATTTTCATATCTTATTGTTTTAGCTTGTTGGTTTAAAAAAGTATCCTCATAAACTAAACTATCATCGTAAAATTTATAACTTATATATTTATACTGAAGTGATCTTAGCACTAAGTCTGCAATAAATTTTATAGAAAATACTACCAGTGCTATAATCAATATCCACTTAAATACGTCTATTAGATTTATTCCATTAAATACGGCAGCACTTTCCATTAAGTTGTTACCAAATAGACATATAAATATTGTAGCTACTATAAGTGCAACAATAACTAATAAATCTCTTCTAAATTTAGCACCAAGGGGCATAAAAAATTCATATAAAAAATTAAATTTGGGTTTTAACGTATATTTTACTTCTTTATTTTCCATCTTCTCACCTACTCCTTTATAATAGTTCCTATCCTTTCACCAGATATAGCTCTTTTAATTGAATTTTCTTCATTTAGAGCAAATACCAAAATTGGAATATGATTTTCCATACAAAGTGTTATTGCTGTGGTATCCATAACATTTAGACCTTCAGATATTGATTGCATATATTTAACTTCATCATATTTTTTAGCATCATCATATTTTTTAGGATCTTTATTGTATACCCCATCAACATTTTTTGCAAGAAGTATCACATCCGCCTCTATTTCAATGGCACGAAGGGCTGCAGCAGAGTCCGTTGTAAAGTACGGGCTTCCTGTACCACAAGCAAATATTACTACCCTTCCTTTTTCTAAATGTCTTACAGCTCTTCTTCTTATGTATAGTTCTGCAATTTGTCTCATTTCAATTGCAGTCATAACTCTTGTATATATTCCCTTACTTTCTAGCATATCTTGCATTGCAAGTGCATTTAAAGTTGTAGCAAGCATTCCCATATAGTCAGAAGTTGTTCTTTCCATATATTCAGCTCCATATCTTCCGCGCCAGAAATTACCAGCACCTATAACTAAAGCTACCTCTACTCCTTTTTTAGAAATTTCTGCTAATTGTTCTACAACCTTTTCAAGTTTTTCTTCATCAATTCCTCTTCCGTCTTCTTTTCCAAGTGCTTCTCCACTTATTTTTATTAATACTCTTTTATATTTTGGTTCAAATTTCATACTAACCTCCTGTTTTCTCTAGTATATTATATTATTTTCTTTTTTTCAATCTATTTTTGCAATTATTGACTATTTAGGAAAAAAATGCTATAATATTGACATGTTAGTATATTTTAAAATGTTTAATATTTTTTGCGTTTGTCTGTTGTTTTTTTCTCCAACAGTAATATATAATTTTTATTTGTTTTGCTCAGAGCTATTGCCCTGAGTATTTTTTTGTCTAAATATTGCATTATTTTTAGATTTTCTATATAATTATTATATAAAAGTTTTTGGAGGTTTTTATATGGCATGTAACAAGTGTAGCTGTTCTAATAAATATGATAAAGATTTAATAGAAATTGCTAAAAAATACGAAGGAAATAGAGAAGACATAATAGAGGCTCTACATGAAGTGCAAGACAAATATGGTTATATTTCTACTAATGCTCAAAAGTGTTTATCTAAATTTTTAAATATTTCTATGGCAGAAATATACGGAATTATAACTTTTTACTCTAGATTTAAATTAAAACCTAAAGGAAAATACAACATTGAAGTGTGTCTTGGCACTGCATGTTATGTTAAAGGTTCAAAAGCTATATTAGAAGCTTTTGAGAGAGAACTTGGCATAAGATCTGGACAAATCACAGATGATGGCCTTTTTTCACTTGAAGAGGTTAGATGTATTGGGGCATGTGGTCTTGCCCCAGCAATAGTAATTAACGGGGAAGTATACGGAAAAATGACAGAAAAAAAAGTAAATGAGCTTATCTTAAAATATAGAGAGGTGAAGTAATGAATTTATCAAAAAAGTTAGAGAAAATTAGAAAAGATTATAAAGATTATTTCAATTCTTCTAGAATAATGGTATGTTGTGGAACGGGGTGTACTTCTTCCAAAAGCGAAAAATTACTTGAGGCGCTAAAAGCGGAAGTTAAGAAGAGAAAATTAAATGGAGTTACTATATCAAAGGCAGGATGTTTTGGATTTTGTGCCAAAGGTCCAATAGTTGTTATAGATCCAGATGAAATTTTTTATGAGATGGTTACTCCAGATGATGCATCTGATATAATAGATTGCTATGAAAAAAATATTACTTGCGATAGATTACTTGCAAAAGAAAATGAAAAACTAATAAGAAAATGGCACGAATTAAATTTTTATAAAAAACAAGATAGAATTGCTCTCCAAAATTGTGGAAAAATTGATCCAGAAAATATAAACGAATATATTGCACAAGATGGTTACAAAGCTATAGAAAAAGCCTTAACTATGTCACAAGATGAGGTTATAAAAGAAGTTACGTCATCTGGGCTTCGTGGTAGAGGTGGCGCCGGATTTCTAACTGGAAAAAAGTGGATGTTTGCTAAAGAATCAAAAGCTTCTCAAAAATACGTATGTTGTAATGCAGATGAAGGTGATCCCGGAGCATTTATGGATAGGAGTATCCTAGAAGGAGACCCAAATTCAGTAGTAGAGGCTATGATGATTGCAGCATATGCAATAGGTGCAAACAAGGGATACATATACGTACGTGCTGAATACCCTATAGCGGTAAAAAGACTTAATATAGCTATCAAAGAAGCAAGAGACCTTGGAATACTTGGAGACAATATTTTTAATACCAACTTTTGTTTTGATATTGAAATAAGACTAGGAGCTGGAGCATTTGTATGTGGTGAAGAAACTGCACTTATGAATTCTATTGAGGGAAAACGAGGTGAGCCAAGACCAAGACCTCCTTTCCCTGCAGTAAAGGGACTTTTTAATAGCCCAACTGTACTAAACAATGTTGAAACATATGCTAACATTCCAAAAATAATTCTAAATGGTGCAAAATGGTTTTCAAAAATTGGTACACAAAATTCTAAAGGTACTAAGGTTTTTGCACTTGGCGGAAATATAAAAAATGTTGGACTAGTAGAAGTGCCTATGGGAACTACCTTAAGAGAAATTGTATATGATATTGGTGGCGGAACTGAAACTGGAAAAAGATTTAAAGCAGCTCAAACTGGCGGGCCAAGTGGCGGATGTATCCCAGCAGAAAAGATAGATGTTCCAATAGATTATGATTCTTTGGCTAGTATTGGTTCAATGATGGGCTCTGGTGGACTTATTGTTATGGATGAAAATAAATGTATGGTAAACTTAGCTAAATTTTTCCTTGAGTTTACCGTTGACGAATCCTGCGGAAAATGTACTCCATGCCGTATCGGTACAAGACGTATGCTGGAAATCCTGACACGGATTACCGAAGGCAAGGGTGAGATGGAAGATCTGAACAAGCTGGAAGAGCTGGCAAAGTACATCCAGGCGAACTCTCTGTGCGGTCTGGGTCAGACTGCACCGAACCCGGT
>ENA-OOXJ01000845-OOXJ01000845.1-human-gut-metagenome-genome-assembly--contig:-NODE-845-length-23089-cov-2.675132_pt1 | contig 23089 bp, 15 predicted proteins | sample MGYA00241587_ERZ501343 | MGnify/ENA primary metagenome ERZ501343 (study PRJEB25962, sample SAMEA2042918) | human gut metagenome | biome: human gut; feature: human-associated habitat; material: faeces... | reverse complement strand
CCTATCCAGCGTGCCTTCTTTTTGCCCGAGAACTAGTTTTTTATTTTGCCCTCCACTCGTCTTTTGCTATCTTTGTACTAAAACCGGAAATTATGGGAACACTGGGATGCGTCAACGACATGCTGCAACGCGATAAGCAAAACCGCGAATTGCGCAAAGTAGGCCGAAACCGGATGAAAGACACCTACAACCAGCTTCTTCAACTGGGACACAAAACTGAAACGCCCGCCATCAGCCCCGAAAAGATGAGCGAAATAAGGAAAGGTATCAACCAAAAGGAAGAAGCTGATACACGCTACCGTCTCAATGCTATGCTGTGGCTGTTGACAGGCCTGCTTACCGCATTTCTGATGGGATGGCTGGTCGTCTGCCTGTTCTTCTAATAACTTTCCGGCCCTACACTGAAAACAGAATATTATGTCTACATTTGCCCCTTTTGCCCGACCGCTATACGTGATGCTGAAACCTGTCGGCGCCCTGTGCAACCTGGCTTGCGACTACTGCTACTACCTGGAAAAGAGCAAACTCTACCAGGACAATCCGAAACATGTGATGAGCGACGAATTGCTCGAAAAGTTCATCAAGGAATATATCGAGTCGCAGACCATGCCCCAAGTGCTCTTTACCTGGCACGGCGGCGAAACGCTGATGCGTCCTCTCTCCTTTTACCAGAAGGCTATGGAGCTGCAAAGAAAGTATGCCCGCGGACGTACCATCGACAACTGCATACAGACCAACGGTACCCTCCTTACCGACGAGTGGTGCCGTTTCCTGCACGACAACCACTGGCTGGTAGGCATATCCATCGACGGCCCGCAGGAGTTTCACGACGAATACCGCAAGAACAAGCAAGGGAAGCCCTCGTTTGTCAAAGTGATGCAGGGTATTAACCTGCTGAAGAAACATAATGTGGAGTGGAATGCCATGGCCGTTGTCAATGACTTCAATGCCGACTATCCGCTGGACTTCTACCACTTCTTCAAGGAGCTGGACTGCCATTACATCCAGTTTGCACCTATTGTAGAGCGCATCCAAGCACATGCCGACGGACGCCACCTGGCTGCCGTGGACGAAGGTAACGAAGGACGCCTGGCCGATTTCTCCATCACGCCCGAGCAATGGGGGAACTTTCTGTGCACCATCTTCGATGAATGGGTGCGCAACGACGTAGGCCAATACTACGTACAGCTGTTCGACGCCACACTGGCCAACTGGGTTGGCGAACAACCCGGCATCTGTACCCTGGCTCAGACCTGCGGACATGCCGGTGTAATGGAGTTTAACGGTGACGTATATGCCTGCGATCACTTCGTCTTTCCACAATACAAGCTGGGCAACATCTACACACAGACATTGGTAGAAATGATGTATGGCGAACGCCAGCAACAGTTCGGCCGGGCCAAGCACGATAGTCTGCCGCGTCAATGCAAAGCATGCCCCTATCTCTTTGCCTGCAACGGCGAATGCCCCAAGAACCGTTTCTGCCACACGGCCGACGGCGAGCCGGGTCTCAACTACCTGTGCCGTGGCTACTATCACTTCTTTGAGCACGTGGCTCCCTACATGGACTATATGAAACGTGAACTGCTGGCCCAACGACCGCCCGCCAATGTGATGGACGCTATCCGCCGGGGCGAACTATAAACATAGTTGCCCCATCTGGCATCGTCTGAAAATACACGTTTGCTAACGCCAGTCCTACCGGACCGGTTCAAAAGGACTTTCGGCAGTTCCCGTCCAACGGTAAAGACGCGCCGTACAGGTTTCCGTTCCGTCAGCTTTCTTCGCGTTGTGCGACACATAGAACAGTCCGTTCCCCAATGGACAAAGTCCTGTACTTCCCCATTGGAAATGCCACCCACGTATACCTGTAACCTCATCCCGCATACCGGCATCGGCCAACGGAAGAAGCATGGCCCGTTCTTCGGGTTCCACTCCCTTCAATACACCTGTACTGGAAGGTTTCCTACAATCAACTGCAAACAAGGTATAATTGGGAAACATATTTTTCCGGCCTTTATAAACAGCCATCAGTAAATAACCCGTAGAAGCGTCGTAAGCCAGATTCTGTACACCGTAATTCGTATTGCCGGTATAGACAAAGTATTTATGTAAAGGCTTTCGGGGACCTCTGCGTTGCAAGTTATTCCAGTCGGTCTGTGCCGTATAACGGTTCCATTTTCGCGTGTCATAGCAAAGTAATACCTGGTGATCATTATCCGTACGCGTTGTATCACCATAAATGCCATAAGCCACATACAACAGATGCTGTTCTCCATCCAGATACCTTTTTCCCGGTGCAGGAGCAAAAGCCAGCCCGTCTATACCCGAACATCCGTACCGATGCATTTGCTGCCTGCCATGTATTTCTACAGAAGCAGTATAGTCAGCAGTCGCTTCGGCTACATAGACCGGATACATCACGCTATCTTTGCGGGCATCCATCCCAATACGGGTTATTCTTTCAGGCTCGAATACTGCCACATAAAACAATGAACCAGCATTGGCCTTGGCCACATTAATTCCTGTACCACGAGCAATGGTACGACCGATAGCATCGTCCTTACACTCAAGCGAAGCATACAATCTGCCATCATCAGGGTTAAGTGCCAGACAACCCAAATGACCGTTAATACCTTCTACACTTCCCAACACTCGGCCTTTCAGGTCGGTTTTCAGCAACCGGGTCGTAAACGACAGATACACAAACCTCCGTTCCTTATCTATCGCAATGCCCTGTACATGAAACTTTCCTCCCTCTACATAAATCGAATCGGGGAAATACACCTCTGCCGTTTGTGCTTGTACACATAAAGATAAGAAAAAGCCCAAAACGACAATCAGATATTTTATCTGCATAATTCATATCCGCCAAATGGTTAAACACCTACAAAAGTACTCGGCCGATATTACAAATTCATAACAATACGGTTAGCTTCTCGCTACCGGAAGTGAATTATTCACCTCCGGCCCCACCGGCACCACCGCCACTACTTTTCACATCATCGTTGCTGATGGTGCGGGCTGCCTTCTTCACACTGGCCTTCAGCTCACCGATACGATAACTCACACTGATACCAAAACGCTGGCGTGTGTACCGGTTCCAACTATCCTGTATAAAGCCCGTACCCTCAATGTGAGTGTCCATACGCTGGTATTTCTTGAAGAAATTGCTGGCAAAAGCTGAAATAGATAACCGTTTATCCAAAAACGATTTGTTTACACTAAGGCTATAATCGAAGAAGCTGCTACCCTCACCTTGCAACATCACCCAAGGCGATTGTCCCACCAGATTCAGGCTGATACGCCAGTCTTTGGGCAAGGTCTGCTGGGCACCTCCAAAAGCAAATCCTGTCCAACCGTTGTTTTTCAAGCCGTTGGCTCCCTTTATATCAATATACTGGCCATACAAATTAGTATAGATACGTGTATTCTTGGTGGCATTCCAGTTGACATATACACTCAAGCTGGTATATTTACTCTTACCTATGTTCTGGTAAGTGGAGTAAAGCACCTCCTTACCCGTAGGATGTGTAAGTCCCACAATATCGTTGTCATTCACCATCTCAGTCACCTGATTGATGCTATTGTTAGTAAACGAATAACGCAATGCCACATTGAAATTAACTTTAGGCGTAAAGTTGCTATAACTCATGTCAAGAGCATGACTTTTCTCACTGTCCAGTTCGGGGTTTCCCTGACTGATGTTCGACGGGTTGCTATCATCCAAATATGGGTTCAGATACCAGATTCCTGGACGATAGATGCGCAGATTGTAACCTAAACGTAAGTTAGAGAGGTCAGTAAGCTTCCATCCGACCGAAGCCGATGGCACCACGTCGTCAAAGTTTTTACGGAAGTCATCACCACGACCCAGCAGATATTTCACATCTTCAATGGTATGCTCATAACGTACACCAAGTCGTCCCGATAACTTTTTCCAAGACAAGCCATAACCCAAATAGGCTGCTATGATGTCGTTCTGATGGCGATAGTGCGAACTATGGTCTTCATCAAAAGCATAATCAGATGCATCGTCAGCCGCCTTTACATAACGGTCGTTATCCGATGAATTGTTACGCAGGATATACTTAGCCCCCGCCTCCAACGTATGTAGCTTTCCAATAGGTGTGGTATAGTCGGCCTGCCAGGTGTGTTCGGTAGTGTTCTGGCTACCGTCATTGTGTTGGTTCTGCAAACGGTGCAGATAGTCGGTCCAGTCATCGTGTCCATATGCAATATCGTACTCCGAGAAAGCATCCGAAACCTGTGGACGTGTATTGATTTTATAGGAGAAGGTCAACATGCGTCCCTTTACCGTGGGCGACAGACGCTGATAGTCCACACTTCCATCAATAGAATACCAGGAAGATTTACTACGACTGGCCGTAGCATACTGATAGAGCAAATAACCTGCCTCAGGCGAATTCCCAACATAGTTGGTTCCGCCATTACTTTTGTTTCCTCCGCCCCACAAACCGAAAGAAGCAGTCACTAGATTCAACGTATCAATTTCATAGCTGGCTTCCATACTACCCGATTGAAATGAACCATTCCCTTTACTGCTACCGTTATAATCCAGATTGGCAGCACTCTCTGTAATAGCGGTAGTGCGCTGGCTCCCACCGGAATAACTGCGAGGACTATCGTTATAATTGTAATTATAGCGCGCACTTACGGTTAACTTACCTTTTTGTACAGTGCCAAACAAGCCTCCACCAGCACCACGGTTACTGGCATTTCCGCTCACGGTTACGGTATAGCCCTCGAATCCTCCACCCTCAGTCACAATGTTCAGGATACCTCCCACTCCCTCGGCGTCGTATTTAGGACCAGGGTTGGTAATCACCTCAATATGCTTAATGGTGTTGGCGGGCATACTCTTGAGTACCTCAGTAGGGTTATTGCTCATCATGTTGTTGGGCTTGCCGTTTACATACACTTTGAAACTACTGCTTCCGTTCACCTTAATGTTGTCCTCACCATCCACAGTAACCAACGGTACTTTACGCAACATCTCGAGCACGGAATTAGTTTCCGAATCAGGATCATCCTGCACACTGTATTCTATTTTATCAATATCAGCCTTTACCAACGGTTTCTGCGCCACCACTTCCACTTGTCCCAGCTCATTGGTTGCATCAGCAATATAAAGTGTACCAAAGTCAACCTGTTTCTGCCCAGTCGCTACCGAAAACTCCCGCACAATGGGTTGCCTGCCCACCGAAGTGATAGTCAGTACAAAACTCCCCTTGCCAGAGACCTTATCCTGAAACTGGCCTTGCATGTCGGTTACCAGCATTTTCAACGGTTTAGCAGGCGATTCTTTTTTTACAACTTTGATTGTTGCATAGGGCTCCCCCTCGTGAGTCAACGAATCCAACAGAATTCCTTTGATTTGAAACGAGTTTGCCGTGTTTTGTGCCGCTGCCAACCCGGATAACATCATTATCCACAGCAGCAAAGTCCATTTAGTCTTCATGGTGTTTTATGTTTATTTGTCTATTCTCAAGCATTAGACGCTTTTACATGACTTTTGTCACACAGAGGAAGACAAAATTAGATGCTTCCGGCATAAATACAGGCTCTTTGGGGTTAAAAAAGTCAAAAGGGGAGTTTTTTAGAAGATAAAAATCAGCAATATAATCAATAATATAGCTAACAATATTACCTATTAATTATTGGATATAGCAAAACAAATGCATAAGAGTATATAGTACTATGTTATTTGATAGCAACTAGCATATTCTTATGTCAAATGAATTAGAAATGTTACAAAACATATAAAAGTGTATATATTACACTAAATAAAAGCCCTATCTTTACCCCGTGTAAAAGAACTACATTAATGATAACGATCTAAAACATCATGAAAAATCATTTATCAGTTGTAACAAGAGCAGTTTCAATAATATTAAGTTCTGGTGTTGACCATTACCACAAAACGCCTTCGGACATTGTCTGTACGGAGGTTCTAAAGTTTGGCAATATCAAATATATAGTACTAAAGCCATTAATAATGGCAATCCCAACAAAGTTCAATACCCTCCATTATATTGAAGCCGGGACCAACCCATCATAATATAATGTATATTTAAATTCTGCGTTAAAAAATAATCATTATTCTAATACTTTAAGAATCTCACTATGAATTGGAATTCACATGAATTTGTATGGCTAGACTGGGTAGTTCTAGCACTTGGTATTCTGTTAGTAACATGGGCCGTATATCGCTCTGTACACAAAGACAAAATGACAATGAAGGGAGCCGACAGCCAAGACTACCTCTTCGGTAAGGGAGAACCCTGGTATGTAATCGGAGCCGCCATCTTTGCAGCCAACATCGGCTCGGAGCACTTGGTCGGATTGGCCGGAACCGGTGCCAAAGACGGTGTGGGTATGGCTCACTGGGAAATGCAAGGCTGGATGATTCTTATTCTGGGATGGCTCTTCGTACCATTTTATCAACTACTGAACGACAAGATGGGCAAAATTATTACCATGCCCGACTTTTTGAAATACCGCTACACGCAAAGAACCGGCTCGTGGCTCAGCATCATTACCCTAATAGCCTACATCCTGACCAAAGTCAGCGTTACTGCATTTACCGGCGGCATCTTCTTTGAATACCTGTTCGGACTGCCCTTCTGGTGGGGAGCCATCGGGCTGATAGCCATCACGGCCGTCTTTACCGTACTGGGCGGCATGAAGGGCGTAATGACCATGTCGGCCATCCAAACACCCATCCTTATCATTGGCTCGTTCCTAGTACTCTTCCTCGGGCTGGCAACCTTGGGCAAGGGTAGCATTGTAGACGGCTGGAGCAACATGATGGACTATGCCCGTGCTGCTCACGACGGATACGGTATCAACCACATGTTCCACTGGGATGAGGGCGATCCCATGTATGCTAAGTTCCCTGGCTTTGCCGTATTCATAGGTGCTTCCATTATCGGCTTTTGGTACTGGTGCACCGACCAGCACATTGTACAGCGAGTACTGGGGCAACAGAAAGGCGAGTCTGATGATGCCGTGATGAAACGTGCCCGCCGTGGCTCAATTGCCGCCGGATACTTCAAGCTGCTCCCGGTATTCATGTTCCTCATTCCCGGTATGGTGGCTGTGGCACTGGCACAAGACCCAACCAGCGGTATTGTAATGGACCTGACCAATCAGCACGACACCGACGGTGCTTTTGCCATGATGGTGAAAAACATTCTTCCTGCCGGTGCCAAAGGCTTAGTAACCATCGGATTCATTTGTGCACTGGTCACCTCGCTGGCAGCATTCTTCAACAGCTGTGCCACGCTGTTCACTGAAGATTTTTACAAGCCCATGCGAAAAGGCCAAAGCGAAGCCCACTACGTATTTATAGGCCGTGCAGCTACAGTAGTAGTCGTGCTCCTGGGTCTTGCGTGGCTGCCAGTCATGATGAATATGGATAACCTTTACAGCTACCTGCAAGACATACAGTCGCTACTGGCTCCGGCTATGGTAGCCGTCTTCACCTTGGGCATTTTCTCCAAACGCATTACGCCCAAAGCCGGTGAATGGGGACTTATCTGTGGCTTCCTCATCGGCATGCTCAGGCTGGTAACCAACGTCATCACCAAGAGCGGCAATGCTGTAATGGAAGGAAACTTTTGGAATGCAACCACCTGGTTCTGGCAGACAAACTGGCTGATCTTTGAAATATGGCTACTTGTTTTCCTAATTGTGTTGATGGCAGTCGTGTCTTGTTTCACTCCAAAACCTTCAGAACAACAGATTGCAGCCATCACCTTTACAAATGACTACAAAGAGTTGATAAGGAAAAGTTGGAACAAATGGGATATCATTGCCTCGGTGGGACTTGTAGTACTCTGTGCTTTGTTCTATGCGTACTTCTGGTAAATGTAAAAAAGGACATAACCTGATGAATAACTACTACAGTTTAAATTCCAAGTTTTACACCTCGGTAGACTGCATCATTTTCGGTTTCCACAAAGGAGAACTGAACCTATTGCTGCTGAAACGTAACTTTGAACCGGCCAAAGGGAACTGGTCGCTGATGGGTGGCTTTGTGCAGGAAAACGAGAGTGTAGACGCAGCAGCCAAACGCGTACTGGCCGAACTGACTGGTCTAGAACAGGTCTATATGGAGCAAGTAGGCGCCTTCGGCGACATAGGCCGCGACCCGGGAGGCCGCGTTATCTCCATTGCCTATTATGCTCTGATCAACATCAATGAATACGACCGCGAACTGGTGCGACAGCACAATGCCTTTTGGATGAACATCAATGAGTTGCCCCCGCTTATCTTCGACCACGAAGCCATGGTTAAGAAAGCGCGCGCTTTGATGCAGCAAAAGGCATCGGTCAAGCCTATTGGCTTTAATCTGTTGCCAAACCTGTTTACCCTATCGCAATTACAAAGCCTCTACGAGGCCATTTACGGTGAACCACTCGACAAACGCAATTTCCGCAAACGAGTAGCCGAAATGAACTACATAGAAAAAACCGACAAGATAGACAAGACCGGTTCCAAACGCGGTGCTGCCCTCTATCGGTTCAACGAAAGCGCTTACAGGGAAGCACCAAAATTCAAATTATAGAATAAACAATCTAACCCTTACACAATTATGCTGGAACTGTTGAAAGAAAAAGTATTCCATGCCAATCTTGAGCTGGTTAAGCATGGATTGGTCATCTTCACCTGGGGAAACGTATCGGCCATTGACCGTGAAAGCGGACTGGTAGTTATCAAACCTAGCGGTGTGAGCTATGACGAAATGAAGGCCGAAGACATGGTGGTGCTTGACCTCGATGGCAAAGTAGTGGAAGGACAACTGCGACCTTCGTCGGATACACCCACCCACGTGGTGCTCTACAAGGCCTTCCCCGAAATAGGCGGAGTCGTACATACCCATTCCACGTATGCCACCGCCTGGGCACAAGCCGGATGCGACATACCCAACATCGGAACTACACATGCCGACTACTTTCACGATGCCATTCCCTGTACCGCCGACATGACCGAAGCCGAAGTAAAAGGAGCGTATGAACACGAGACTGGCAATGTCATTGTAAAACGCTTCGAACACCTCAATCCTGTACATACACCGGGGGTACTGGTAAAAAACCACGGCCCGTTTGCATGGGGAAAAGATGCTCACGATGCCGTACACAATGCTGTCGTCATGGAGCAGGTAGCCAAGATGGCCTCCATAGCCTATGCCATCAACCCCCACCTCACCATGAACCCACTGCTCATAGAAAAGCACTTTAGCCGCAAACACGGTCCCAATGCCTATTACGGACAGAAATAACAAAACAATCTACCAATAACTTTAAAAACAACATTATCATGAACACATTCGATCAGTATGAAGTTTGGTTCGTCACAGGAGCACAGCTTCTGTACGGAGGCGACGCGGTAATTGCTGTCGACGCCCACAGCAACGAAATGGTAAAAGGACTCAACGAATCGGGTAAACTACCCGTAAAGGTTGTATATAAAGGCACAGCCAACTCGTCCAAAGAGGTGGAAGACGTGTTGAAGGCTGCTAATAACGAAGCAAAATGTATCGGCGTCATCACTTGGATGCATACCTTCTCGCCTGCCAAAATGTGGATTCACGGCCTACAACAACTCAAAAAGCCCTTACTGCACCTGCACACCCAATACAACAAGGAAATTCCCTGGGATACCATGGACATGGATTTCATGAATCTGAACCAGAGTGCACACGGTGACCGCGAATTCGGCCACATCTGTACCCGCATGCGCATACGCCGCAAAGTTGTGGTAGGCTACTGGAAGGAAGAAGATACTCAACGGAAAATTGCCGTATGGATGCGTGTATGTGCCGCATGGGCCGATGCTCATGACATGCTCATCATCCGCTTTGGCGACCAAATGAACAACGTGGCCGTGACCGACGGCGACAAGGTAGAAGCCGAACTGCGCATGGGATACCACGTAGACTACTGTCCGGTAAGTGAACTGATGGAATACCACAAACAAATAAAAGACGCCGACGTAGATGCCCTCGTGCAGACCTATTTCAGCGAATACGACCACGACGCAGAACTGGAAGACAAATCGACCGAGGCCTACCAGAAAGTATGGAATTCGGCCAAGGCAGAACTGGCCCTGCGTGCCATTCTGAAAGACAAGGGGGCCAAGGGCTTCACCACCAACTTCGACGATCTGGGCCAGACCGACGGCAGCTACTTCGACCAGATTCCGGGACTCGCATCGCAGCGCCTCATGGCCGAGGGTTACGGTTTCGGCGCCGAAGGCGACTGGAAGTCTGCCGCCCTCTACCGCACCGTATGGGTGATGAACCAAGGATTAGCCAAAGGCTGTTCCTTCCTCGAAGACTATACACTGAACTTCGACGGTGAAAACAGTGCCATTCTCCAGGCACACATGCTCGAAGTATGTCCGCTTATTGCAGCCCAGAAGCCTCGCTTGGAAGTTCACTTCCTCGGCATCGGCATTCGCAAGAGCCAAACGGCCCGCCTGGTATTCACGTCGAAAACAGGCAGCGGCTGTACAGCTACCGTAGTAGATCTGGGCAACCGTTTTCGCCTCATCGTAAACGATGTAGAATGCATCGAGCCCAAACCACTGCCCAAGCTGCCCGTCGCCTCGGCTTTATGGAAACCGATGCCTAACTTCGAAGTTGGTGCCGGTGCGTGGATTTTGGCCGGTGGTACACACCACTCCTGCTTCTCCTACGACCTGACGGCCGAATACTGGGAAGATTATGCCGAAATAGCCGGTATTGAAATGTTACACATCAACAAAGATACAACCCTCAGTGAATTCAAGAGGGAACTGCGCATGAATGAGGCATACTACATGTTGAACAAGGCACTCTGCTAACCGTCTTTTACCGGCCCGGACAAAGGCAAAACATGTAATATCTGTTTTTTCGGAACGTGGACAAATCCGCGTTCCGAACACTATTTCACTCTCATCTCCTTTTTACATTCAACTTTTATTCTATCATGAAATCAGATGCAAAATCAACCATAGAAGCCGGTAAGGCTGTACTGGGTATCGAATTCGGCTCTACCCGCATCAAGGCGGTCCTCATTGACGAAGCCAACAAGCCCATCGCTCAAGGTAACCACACATGGGAAAACCAACTGGCCGACGGCCTCTGGACCTACAGCCTTGAGGCCATCTGGAGCGGCCTGCAACAGTGCTATGCCGACCTGCGCGCCGATGTGGCCCGCCAGTATGGCATCGAAATAGAAACACTGGCCGCCATCGGCATCAGTGCCATGATGCACGGCTACATGGCTTTCGATGCACAGCAGGCAATGCTTGTACCCTTCCGCACGTGGCGCAACACCAATACCGGTCCCGCAGCCGCCGAACTGTCCAAGCTGTTTGTCTACAACATTCCCCTGCGCTGGAGCATCTCACACCTCTACCAGGCCATTCTGAACAACGAACCCCATGTACCCTGCATCGACTTCCTTACTACTTTGGCCGGATATGTGCACTGGCAACTGACGGGACAGCGCGTATTGGGCATCGGCGACGCATCGGGCATGTTACCCATCGATCCAGCCACCAAGAACTATTCTGCCGAAATGATGGCCAAGTTTGAAACGCTAATAGCCCCCAAAGGCTACAGCTGGCACCTTGCCGACATTTTGCCACACGTGTTACAGGCCGGAGAAGATGCCGGAAAGTTGACTGCCGAAGGCTGCAAGAAACTCGACGTATCGGGACACCTGAAACCAGGCATTCCCCTCTGCCCGCCCGAGGGCGACGCTGGTACAGGCATGGTAGCTACCAATGCCGTGAAACAACGCACCGGAAATGTGTCGGCAGGCACGTCTTCGTTCTCAATGATTGTGCTCGAAAAAGACCTGTCGCGCCCCTACGAGGCCATAGACATGGTAACCACCCCCGACGGCAGTCCGGTGGCCATGGTGCACTGCAACAACTGTACTTCCGACCTCAACGCGTGGGTGTCTCTCTTCAAGGAATACCAGGAACTGATGGGTATCCATGCAGATCTGGACGAAATATACGGCAAACTCTACAATCATGCCCTTGAAGGCGATGCCGACTGCGGCGGCCTGATGGCCTACAACTACTTTTCGGGCGAACCAATTACCGGACTGGTCGAAGGACGTCCACTGTTTGTGCGTTCGGCTACTGACAAATTCAGTCTGGCCAACCTGATGCGCGCCCACCTCTATGCCTCGGTAGCCGTGCTGAAAATGGGCAACGACATACTGTTCAACGAAGAGAAAATCAAAGTAGACCGCATCACAGGCCATGGTGGACTGTTCAAGACCAAAGGTGTAGGACAACGCATTCTAGCGGCCGCCATCAACTCGCCCACCTCGGTCATGGAAACCGCCGGCGAAGGAGGTGCCTGGGGCATTGCACTGCTGGCATCCTATCTGGTGCACAACAGCTCCAAGCAGCCGCTGGCCGACTTCCTGGACCAGCAGGTATTTACCGGCAATGCCGGTACAGAAGTCTTGCCAATGCCCGAAGACGTGGCCGGATTCAACACCTACATTGCACGCTACAAGGAGTGTCTGCCCGTTGAGGAAGCAGCGGTTCGCTGCAAGAAATAAATCCAGCACCTTATATGCCGACAGCAGGAAGTGTGTCAAAATAAATCCAGTCGTACGCCCCCGGACGGACATGCAGAAACGTTTCTATTTTGACACACCTTCCCTTTTCTCAAACGCAAAACAGATATCATTTCATTTTTGTGTATTGCATGAAGTAGGAAAACATGATCGATTCGCCCTGTTTTCCAGCCAGTTCTATGCCACAAATCAAACAATAATCTTCTTTATTCACAATTCGCACTTCTAATTCAGAACAACGCCATGAAAACAATCCCACAAATCGTTACATTACTTTTTGCTGCAACGACCTTAGCTGCCCAAAATGTGCAGACCAGTGGTCCAGACGGACGATTAAACCTATCCGTTTTTCCTGGTGGAGAAGCAGGAATCGTATACACGATAAGTTACGATGGACACACCATGCTCAAAGCTTCGCCTTTAGGCCTGAAAACCAACACCACAGATTTTTCAAAGAATCTACGATTACAAAACTACAAAACAAGGCAAATAGACACCGTGTACCAGCAAACGCGAATCAAGACTTCGCGTGTCCACTATCAAGCTAAAGAACTGACCTGTACCCTATCCAATACCGAAGGAGAACAGTTGCTTGTCACTTTCTGGGTAAGCAACAATGACGTAGCCTTCCGCTATACTTTACCGAAGTTGACAAACAGTACAGGCAGTATAAGAATTATGGAGGAAATGACCGGTTTCCGCTTTCCGCAACAAACCACCACATTTCTCTGTCCACAAAGTGATGCAATGATTGGCTGGAAACGTACCAAACCCAGTTACGAAGAAGAATACAAGCCCAATGCCCCGATGGACGACCGCTCGCAATACGGACATGGTTATACATTTCCCGCCCTGTTCCAAATAGGCAACGATGGCTGGGTATTGGTCTGCGAAACCGGCGTAGACAGCCGCTATTGCGGTTCCCACCTGAGCGATGCAGACAACGGTCTGTACAAGATAGCCTTCCCCATGCCCGAAGAGAACAATGGCAACGGAACGTCCGAACCGGCCTTTTCCTTGCCGGGCTCTACCCCCTGGCGCACACTCACCGTCGGCAAGTCTCTTAAACCGGTAGTCGAAACAACCGTCATGTGGGACGTAGTCGAACCTCTCTATCCCGCCTCGCACGACTACAAGCCCGGAAGGGGTACATGGAGCTGGATTCTATGGCAGGATGCCAGCATCAATTACGAAGACCAAAAACGCTACATCGACCTGGCTGCCGCCATGGGATATGAATACGTGCTGATAGACAACTGGTGGGATACCAACATCGGGCGCGAAAAAATGGCCCAACTGGTCGAATATGCCCACAGCCGGGGAGTCAATATGTTCTTGTGGTACAGTTCCAGCGGATATTGGAATGACATCGAACAAGGGCCTGTAAACTGCATGGACAACCCGATTGCGCGAAAAAAAGAAATGAGCTGGCTGCAAAAATTAGGTGTAAAGGGTATCAAAGTCGACTTTTTCGGAGGTGATAAGCAGGAAACCATCCGATTGTACGAAGCCATTTTAAGTGATGCCGATTCGTACGGACTCATGGTTATTTTTCATGGATGTACGATACCACGTGGTTGGGAAAGAATGTATCCTAACTATATGGGCAGCGAAGCCGTTTTAGCCTCTGAGAATTTGATTTTCCAACAATACTTCTGCGACAATGAAGCAATCAATGCCTGTTTACACCCCTTCATCCGCAACACGGTCGGTTGCATGGAATATGGAGGTACTTTCTTGAACAAATACCTGAACCGGGAGAACAAGGAAGGCAACATACGGCGCACTTCCGATGTATTCCAGCTGGCCACCTCGGTTCTATTTCAGAATCCCATCCAGAATTTTGCCCTGGCCCCCAACAACCTGGAAGATGCTCCGCAAATCTGCCTGGACTTCATGAAAGACATTCCTACGACATGGGACGAAACCCGCTTCATCGACGGCTATCCGGGCCAATTCGTAGTATTGGCCCGTCGGCACGGAAACCGGTGGTACCTGGCTGCCATAAACGCCACACAGGACACCTTGAAGCTCAATTTCAAATTCCCGGAGCTGAATGCCACAACGGTATCGGTCTACACAGACAATAAAAAAATGCAGCCTCAGCTGAAGAAACAGCAAATCAGAAATGGAGAAGACATCTTCCTGACCGTACAACCCCTGGGAGGCACTGTACTCGTAAACGAATAGCGAGACCCTTCGCACACCCTGAAACAACTTATTATTCACTACACAATTCAATATGCTTATGAAACGCATCCTATCACTATTAATGACCGTCCACTTGCTGGTCATGGCCGCCATCGCACAGCAAAAGTCGTGGACAGCCGACAACGGAAACGGTACTTACACCAACCCGCTATTTTATGACGAGTTTTCCGACCCCGACCTTATCAGGGTAGACGACACCTTCTATCTGGCAGGCACCACCATGCACAGCAATCCCGGACTAGTGGTGCTCTCCTCCAAAGACCTGGTTAATTGGGAATTCTGCAGCTACGCATTCGACCGTATGGACATAGACGATCCACGCTTCAGGCTCGAAGATGACAAGGAGGCCTACGGACAGGGCATCTGGGCACCCTGCATACGCTACCACAAAGGCAATTTCTACCTCTTTTCCAACATCAACGGTATAGGTATGCAGGTGTATGTTTCTCCCGATCCCAAAGGTCCGTGGAAACATTACAACATGGGCGGCTCCACCCACGACGTGTCGGTGCTGTTCGAAGGCGATAAAATTTACGCCATCTACGGATACGACGAAGTACACTGCATGGAAATAAAGCCCGACTTCAGCGGTTTTGTGGAAGGCAGCGACCGCTGCATCATACCCCGCGGCCACGCCATGGGCGAAGGGCACCACATCTATAAAATTGACGGTAAATATTACATCATCAGTGCCGACTACTCGCCTATGGGACGCATGATGTGTGCCCGGGCCGACAAGTTGGAAGGTCCCTATGAAACGCGAGTCATCAGCTGCCGCGAAACCATGGGTACCCGGCATGCCACATGGGTGGCCAATATTGCCATGAACGGCCCGCTGCCCGAAAAAGGTAAATGGCTATTGGAAATCAACCGCCCCAATGTGGACAAAATGGGTTGTGCCACTTTGCACCAAGGGGGCATTGTACAACTGCCCAACGGTGACTGGTGGGGCGTCTCCATGCTCGACTTCCTGGCTGTAGGACGCACCACATGCCTGTCACCGGTGACATGGGTAGACGGATGGCCTTACTTCGGTCTTGAGAACAATCTGGGCCGCTCACCCCGTACCTGGACCAAGCCACGCGTACAAGCAAATGTGGCTCCACACGCTCCCTACCAGCGTAGCGATAACTTCGACCGCAAAAAACTACTGCCTATATGGCAGTGGAATCACCTACCCGACGATACGCAGTGGGCACTGAAAAACGGCCGTTTACGTCTACACACACTGCCGGCCAAAGATCTGTACTGGGCCAAAAATACCCTGACACAAAGAGGTATAGGCCCTGTCTCGGTAGCGACTGTCACCCTCGAAGCTTCCCGCCTGAAAGAGGGAGACATAGCCGGATTGGCACTGTTCAATATTCCCTACGAATGGATAGGCATTGAAAAGAAAAACAAACAATGTTGGCTAAACTTCTACGATTTGGGTAAAAACCACGCCATCGAGATGCCTCTTGCCCAGCCTAAGGCCTACTTGCGCATCACGGCCGATTTGGAACACGAATGGGCTCAGTTCAGCTTCAGCCACGACGGTATCAGTTTCCAGGACATCGGCGATACGCTGGTGATACCCTACCAGACCAAGATTTTCCAGGGAGCAAGGTATGCGCTGTTTGCCTTCAACCAACAAGGACGCAAAGGAGGCTATGCTGAGTTTGACGACTTCCGTGTAGAAGAACCCTTGGCAGACCGCAGTCACAACCTGCCACTGGGGAAAACAATTTATTTCCTGAATTTGGGAAACCAACAACGTATGCAGGCCCACCCACGCAAAATGCTTTATTCTGCACAAAAATGGATGAAAGAGTATAACACTCAAGACTGCCAGTTCAAGGTACTCGACAGAGGAAATGGCAAAGTAGTACTTGAAGCCATGAATGGTACAGGTTATGTAACGGTTTGCGGTGAAGGCCTGTCCGGCGACATCAGACTATCGCCTGTCGAAACCGAAGATTGTCTTTTCATGTGGCAGGACATGCTGCACAACCAGTGCATGCTGATGTCACTGAAGACACACCGTTATCTGGGACTTGACCCTACCTCGGGCGAGCCTTATGCTGCTGACTGGGCAGGCACGTCTGCCAGCCGATTAAACGGAACCGTTTTTCAATGGGAAAGTTCAGAAAAGGAATAACAAAGACACTTTTTTATATAACATAAATCATACTATAAATAGCAGCTTCATCACACTGTCCCTCAGGATTCTGGCGATCAGAAATGGCTTCGGTTTTCAACTCATGAAACTAAAAATACCAACAAGCGGAACATTTGGTTTCAAAGCTATGATAACAAAACTTCCAACTGCCAAGAATTTATTGACAGACCTGTCTATTCAGTAAATCAAAATTCAGTAAAACATTATGAAAGTAAAAAAAACAGCATATATCCTTTTGTACAGTATTCTGTTGGTCTCCTGCAAACAAGTACAGCAATCTCCCAACGGGTATATCCATTTGGACTACGTAGAAGATCCTACAGGAACTTCATCCTTTGTGGTCAGCTATACTGCCGAAAATGAGAACAGACAAGAGGTCATTACCATTCCCTCGTTTGGCGTAAAAGACGGTCGCATAGACTGCCGCACCTTGCAACTAAAGGAAGTCAGTAAACCGTCACGCATATCCGAAGCTTACACAATGTTGACCGGCAAGAGAAAAGCATGCAGCAACGAAGCTTTTGAGTACCTTTATACATTTACCGATTCACTGGGACATGAACTTGGCATCCGTTTTCGCCTGTACAATGACGGCGTCGTTTTTCGGTATGAATTGAAGGGATTGGATAACACTGTCATTCAAGAAGAACAAACGACCTATCGCATTCCCGAAGGCAATAAACGCTGGATACAGAAGTACAATACCTCATATGAAGATTTCTACCCAAGTACCTCAACGGGGTATCTGGAAAACCGACTCTGGGGTTATCCGGCACTGATACAGACCAACAACAAAGCGTGGGTCATGATTACGGAAGCAGGTATAGAAAGGTATCACAGCGCATCTTTCTTGTCCAATCAGGAGAAAGGAACCGACTACCGGGTTGTACAAGCCGAAAATAAGAAACCGATATCGGGCAGCTGGCATTCTCCCTGGCGAGTACTGATAATAGGTAGCCTAGCCGATATTGTAGAGTCAACCCTGGTTACAGACGTCAGCGAACCTTGCCGGCTTAACGACACCGAGTGGATTCATCCGGGAAATGTGTCATGGATTTATTGGGCATACAACCACGGTTCCAAAGACTATCAGATTGTTAAAAAATACATTGATATGGCTGCCGAACTAAAGCTTCCTTACGTCTTGATTGACTGGGAATGGGATGTTATGGAGAATGGAGGGAATATAGACAATGCCTTGAAATATGCAACCGACAAAGGTGTTCGTACACTATTGTGGTATAATTCATCCACAGCCTGGATTAACAATGCGGCAGGTCCTCTGTTTAAGCTAAACACACCAGCCGCACGTGAAAAGGAATTTGCCATGTTGCAACAAAAAGGAGTAGCCGGTGTGAAAATAGACTTTTTTGCTGGAGACACACAAGAAACAATGGCTTATTGCATCAGTCTACTAGAAGATGCCGCCAAACACAACTTACTAGTCAACCTGCATGGCGCCACCATCCCCAGGGGATGGCAACGCACATACCCGAACTTCATGTCGGCCGAAGGTGTCTATGGCGCCGAATGGTATAACAATGCTCCAGTACTGACCAAACAGGCAGCAGCCCACAACACCACCCTGCCCTTTACCCGTAACGTAATCGGTTCTATGGACTACACACCATGTACCTTTTCTGACTCCCAATATCCGCATATCACAACGCATGCCCATGAACTGGCCCTGTTGGTGGTGTTCGAATCGGCCCTGCAACACTGGGCTGACCGGCCGGAAAGCTATCTGGCACAGCCCGATGCAGTACGAAAGTTTATGAGCGGACTGCCTACAGTTTGGGACGACACCCGGCTGGTTTCCGGGTATCCGGGAGAATCAGTTGTCATTGCCCGCAAAAAAGGTAACACTTGGTATGTCGGCGGACTGAACGGGAGTGACGAACCGCGTAGCCTGACAATAGACTGGAGCTTTCTGTCAAAAGGCAATTATCGATTCACTTCTTTAACCGATGGTTCTTCTACCGAAACTCCTTGGAACATTGAAACACAAGAAAGCAGCCGTCAAGAACTTCCAGCAGTATTCGAGTGTAAACCACGCGGCGGGTTTGCATTGGTAATTGAAAGTCTGTAAAAGCCGCAAAGAATCAACCTGTCCATAACACAGCTCTTTCTACCAATCAGTGCCGACAAAGTTGCCACCTCACACTTTGTCGGCACAACTTGTTTTACAAGAACAGATAAATCACAACACCACGAGCAACAATAATACATTCACCACAATGACACATCCAAAGCCTCCCAGTATCCACGGACGCAAAGCGCTCTTACGTCCCGCAAAGAAAAGAGCATAACACATGTTGACAGCAATGTTACTCACCATGGCCTGCAAGCTGCAAGAGGCTATAACTGCCACAGGTACATTGCCCGTTCCCTGCAACAAGTTGAGGATAAACGGAGTGATATCGCTAAATCCAGAAATGAAAGACAATGCATTCAATCCACCCGTTCCGGCATAAACCAGCGTATAGTGTGTCAGCACCGTGAACACCACAAACAACAAGGCAAAAATCAGCGCAACCTTAAATTCCAACGGGTTACTACTGTCTTCCTCCTCCATCTTTCCCGCTACCGGTGCCGGCCTACGGGAATGTATATACCACGCTACTCCTGCCGCCAGCAATGCCAATGCCAAAAGATAGGGATAAATGCTTACTAACGTATCCCGGCTAAAAATACCTATAAGGATCAGAAAACGTAAAAACATCATGCTCACGGCCATTAGCATGGCTGCAACATATTCGGGAGCTTCTTCGGGAGCAGCCGCACGACTTTTACGTGCCAGCACGGAAATTGTGGCTGTACTGCTATACAACCCGCCAATGATACCCGAAACTAGTATACCCGATTCATGGAATACATACCTGCGTAACAGATAGGACAAGTAGGAAATCCCCGAAACTACCACCGTAGCCAACCAGATACTGTAAGGCGTAAGATTAATGCCCGGAATAAGATTCTCATCGGGCAACATGGGCAAAATGATGCCACTGATAGCCAAAAACTTGGCCAACGTAGTCATTTCGTCATTCTTCATACGCTGGGCCAACTCCGTAAAGGTGTGCTTCAGCTCTGTAAAAAGCAACACCGTCACGACCAGCATAACGTAGAACCACGAAGGCTGTGTCATAACAATAGGAGCCAGGCAGTAGGTAATAAGCGCAATGACAATAGTCGTTACCCCAAACACATGGAACTGCGACTGCTTAACGTAATAGTTCAACCCCAACAGCAGGCCCAAAATAGCTCCGCCGCCCATGAACAAGCGGTACTCCTGGGGGTCGAGGATATAGAGCAGATAACCCAGTATGCCTATGAAAGTAAACGTGCGGTCGGTACCGAAAAGCGTGGTCTCCCCCTCGCGTTTCAGGCTGATTTTACGTTGAGATAGCCCTATAAGCAAAGAGAAAAGTGTCACCAACAAAAAGGTGACCAGTTCGCGAGGCAAATATTGATAAATTCGTTCCATACGTTTACAATTATCACCTGTGCTTTCTGTGTATCATTGGATAACAAATGTCCCAATACTCAGTATCAAGTACCTTTCCACTCGCAATACGGACGCTTCATCAGTTGCGAATTGTAGTAGCGCACATCGCCTGTCACCTCGCGGCCAATGAAAGACGGCTTTTCAAAGGGCTCATCCTCCGAAGCCAGCTCTACCTCGGCCACCACCAGACCGGCGTTATCGCCATAAAACTCGTCCACCTCAAAGGTGTGATGCCCGCTGCGCACCAGGTAACGGGTTTTGTCTATCACACCCGGTTCGCAAAGCTTCATCAGTTCCTCGGCCTCGCGCAAGGAAATTTCTTTCTCCCACTCATAACGGCTCATACCCGCGGCATCCGAAGCCCCCTTAATAGTGAGATAGCCCTTTCCATCACGTATACGTACCCGCACCGTACGTCCACGGGCACTACATATATAACCTTGCACCACACGGCTGCTGGCATAAGCCTGCGACTTGTAATCGCCCGTAACAAGGAATTTGCGTTCTATTTCCTGCGCCATGGATCAAGGATTTATACTCAATACGAATAAGCCACAAACATCAGGATAACCAGCACTATTGCTACGATACCAATCCAAATAATCACTTTCCGCCCTTGCTGTTCTTCACGCTGGGTGTGTACGACTTTCTTTTTGTTCTTTCCCATAGTGTTCTTGCGTTTTAAAGTTCAACGATAAACAAAGTAAGAAGAAATCCCGGAAGTTTGCAAGAGAAAAAGAAAGAATTTTTGATGTACTGTAAACAACAGGCAGGTACTACTGGCATAAATTTACTATTTTTATTAACACCAGTTTTTCAAGACAAGACATGCCATCACAATTAATATAACATGAGAAAATATTAATATAAAAATACTTTCAATCTTTCAGCCAGAGCTGAAGGAGACACCTTATACCTCAATAAGATTTTGCTTCAACCAAAAGGTAAAATCAGCAGTGTATTTACCCTCTACAGTAGATTGTGTAGTAAAAATCACGACATTCTCCCCTGATCGGTAAAATTATCATCTAAAGTAACAATATCAAAGACAAAAAAATTATTCCTTATAAACTTCACTTATCACTTTAATACAAAAAACAAATATATTAACACAATATTCCTACCTATCAACTTGAAATAATTCACCTAACTTCTCTCTTATTTTGGTAATAAATTCACTATCACATACATTACTTCACACAATCTGTAGGAATCCAAACTGTACCAGCTGGAGCACTTACCTTTAAATATCCAAGTTCCTTATCCACAATAGTTACAGTAACTCCTTCTTTAAGAATTATAGCCTTTCCATCTAATACCAAATTGTTAAAATAAGTATCATCACCATCATAATGATTTAACATTCTTACAACATCCTCTGCATCAGATTTCTCATAGCAGCCAATTGAATAAACGGTAATTTCAGCTTTCTCACCAACCTGCTTTGTTGTAAAAGAAGAACTAGAAGAATCATTTCTAGAACCAATTGCTAATAAACAAAAGAATGTAAAAACGCAAATTAGCGTAAATAATCTGTAACTAAAAGACTTTCTCATACCTCAAAATAATTAAATTTATTATAACCGGTAATATATAACATAAAATATCAATAATATCAAATTGCCCTTCGATTATATGATAATATTGTAAAAATTCTCCTAAAACAGAAATTAGCGGTAACAAGAGAATCCAAAATAATAGTTCTCTTTTATTCCGAACAGGAATTACTGAATTTACTATAAAAAGATATGATGTAATCCACAAGCCATCAGGAAGATTAAATATAATAAAATCTGGCAATGATATATGTTCACCTAACTCACGATAAGTATTGACAAAAGAATATATATTAAATGCCTCAAACCAACTAAACATTATAAGCGTTGCAGGCCTAAAAATTATATATATACTCCCGCCAATAAAAAGAAAGAATATAGATAATATAATATTTCTTTTAAATTTAAATCTCACAAATTTACACACAACAAACGATAAGACAAAATAACTTTTAAATAGCAAACAATACTTATCAAATAAATAAAAACATTCTTGATACTATATTTTAAGAAACATGTACAAATATACTTATGTAAGCGTGAAAAGACCTTAGTTTATTACAAGTTACCACAAAACACATCAAACATTTTACAAATGTAATAATCAATCTATTAAGCTAAAAAATAAAATGCTTAAAAACATTATACAAAATTTCATCTTAATTGAAATCTAAAGGAAAATCTATATTTACCCGACAAGTCATTTGGAGACCATTAAACTAAAAGAAATCCATATATCCTAAAAAGATATCCGTCCAAACAGAAATGTCCCGTACAGGTCTCACACACCTGTACGGGACATTCTTTTTCATTCGTTTAGCAGTTTCACCGAAGGCATTTACGCCTCACCTGCTCCGGCAAACTCCATGAGGTAAGCCTTGACAAAGCCGTCTATCTTGCCGTCCATCACACCGTTCACGTCGCTGGTCTGGTAGTTGGTTCGGTGGTCTTTCACGCGACGGTCGTCAAATACATAGCTGCGTATTTGCGAACCCCATTCAATCTTCTTCTTACCGGCCTCAATCTTGGCTTGCTCGGCCATGCG
>ENA-OOXJ01000844-OOXJ01000844.1-human-gut-metagenome-genome-assembly--contig:-NODE-844-length-23092-cov-5.849243_pt1 | contig 23092 bp, 17 predicted proteins | sample MGYA00241587_ERZ501343 | MGnify/ENA primary metagenome ERZ501343 (study PRJEB25962, sample SAMEA2042918) | human gut metagenome | biome: human gut; feature: human-associated habitat; material: faeces... | reverse complement strand
ACAAGAGCGGCACGGACCGCTGCAACGAGGCGGCCGATCTGGTGGGCGGCAGTTACGACGTTGTCATCAACGTGCAGGGCGATGAGCCCTTTATCGCCCCTTCGCAGCTGGAAAGCATCAAAAGCTGCTTCGACGATGCCGGCACGCAGATAGCCACCCTTGTGCAGCCCTTTACGCCCGACATGGGGCCCGAGGCGCTGGAAAATCCCGGCAGCCCGAAGGTGGTTGTCGACGGAAACGGATTTGCCATGTATTTCAGCCGCTCGGTCATCCCGTTCCTGCGTGGCATCCCGCGCGAAGAATGGCTCAGCCGGCATACATACTATAAGCACATCGGACTGTATGCCTACCGGCGGCCCGTTCTGCGGGCCATCACACAGCTGCCGCAGTCGCCGCTCGAAATGGCCGAATCGCTGGAACAGCTGCGCTGGCTCGAAGCAGGCTACAAAATAAAAGTGGCTCAGACAACGCTGGGAACCGTGGGCATCGACACGCCCGACGACTTACGCAAAGCCGAAGAGCTGCTGGCCAAAGGCGGCCGGTAACCACAACGGGGGAGACAGGAACGTTTAATGATGAAACCCGGGGGCGCAACAGCTGATGGAGGCCCCTGCCAACAAAGACAAGCAACAGAAAAGAATGATTTCAAAGCGGAGATACACAGCTCTCATTTTATCGCTGACATTTTTCATGGCAGCCTTTGCACAGAAACTGCAAGTGGGCTCCTATACGTTCAAGGACGGCTCCATCTACACGGGAGAGCTCGTCAGCGGCAAGCCGAACGGCAAGGGCCGCACCGTATTCAAGAACGGCGACATCTACGAAGGCGAATATGTGAAGGGAAAACGCCATGGCTACGGCACCTATACCTATGCCGACGGAGAACGATATGAAGGGCAATGGTTTAACGACCAGCAGCACGGCCGCGGAACCTATTATTTCCTCAACAACAACCGATACGAGGGGCTGTGGTATCGCGACAGCAAGGAAGGGGCCGGCGCCATGTTCTATTACAACGGTGACGTCTACCGCGGAAACTGGAAAGAAGACAAGCGAAACGGCAAGGGCACCTATACGTATGCCAGCGGAGCCTATTACGAAGGCAACTGGGTGAACGACGAGAAAGCCGGCGAGGGCGTGTTCGACTGGAACGACGGCTCCCGCTACGAAGGCGAATGGGCCAACAACCTGCGCAACGGTTACGGCACGTTTGTCTATGCCGACGGCGACACGTACATCGGAGCCTGGAAAGACGGCAACCAAGACGGCAAGGGCATCTACCGCTTTAAGAACGGCGACGTCTACGAAGGCGAATATGCCGACGGCGAACGCACGGGCGAAGGCGTCTTTACGTTTGCCAACGGCGATAAATATGTGGGCCACTTCCTCAACGGCGAACAGGACGGTCAGGGCACATTCACGTGGAAAGGCGTGGCCGTTTATACCGGCACGTGGAAAAACAACAAACGCAACGGGCACGGCACGTACAAATGGAAGAACGGCGACGTGTATGAGGGCGGATGGAAAGACAACGAGATGCACGGCGAAGGCGTGCTCCGCTATGCCTCGGGCGAAAAGTTTAAAGGCATATTCAAAGACGGCAAACGCAACGGACGGGCCATCGAAATACACGCCGACGGTTCCCGCTTTGACGGCAACTATAAAGATGGCGAAAAAGACGGCCCCTTTGTGGAGTATGACCGCAACGGAAACGTTGTTAAAAAAGGCAGCTACAAAAACGGCCGCCTGGAAAAATAATGGGAGGAGGGCTGCGACCCCCTTCACGGCACCAAACACTTACCTTAAACTATAAAACGAAAAAACATGGCAGCGACAAAAAAAGCAACGTTGAAGCTCATCAAGGGCGACCCCTGGCTCGAACCGTATGCAGACGCCATCGAAGGGCGGCACCGGCATGCGCTGGACAAAATCGACGAACTGACGGGAGGCAAAGGAAGCCTTTCCGACTTTGCAGACGGGTATCTCTATTTCGGCCTGCACAAGGAAGGACGTAAATGGGTATTCCGCGAGTGGGCCCCGAACGCAACCGCCATTTATCTGATAGGCGACTTCAACGGATGGAAAGAAAACGAGAAGTATAAGCTGAAAAGGATTTCCGACAGTGGCAATTGGGAAATCAAGCTTCCGGCCAAAGCCATGAAGCATCTCGACTTGTACAAAATGAAAGTTTACTGGGACGGAGGCGAAGGCGAAAGGATACCGGCATGGTGCCAACGCGTTGTGCAAGATGATGAGACAAAGATATTCAGCGCCCAGGTGTGGGACCCCGCAGAGCCGTATCAGTTTAAGAAAAAGAACTTCCGCCCGAAGCGCAACCCGCTCCTGATTTATGAATGCCACATAGGCATGGCCCAAGACGCTGAAAAGGTGGGTACGTACAACGAATTTCGCGAGAACATCCTGCCGCGCGTCATCAAGGACGGATACAACTGCCTTCAGATTATGGCCATCCAGGAGCATCCCTACTATGGGAGCTTTGGCTACCACGTATCCAGCTTTTTCGCTCCGTCGAGCCGTTTCGGAACGCCCGACGAACTGAAACAGCTCATCGATGAAGCCCATCGCAACGGCATCGCTGTCATCATGGACATGGTGCAAAGCCATGCCGTAAAGAACGAAGTGGAGGGCCTCGGCAATCTGGCGGGCGACCCCTGCCAGTTCTTCTACACGGGCGGCCGGCGGGAACACCCGGCATGGGACAGCCTGTGCTTCGATTATGGGAAAAACGAAGTAATCCACTTCCTGCTCTCCAATTGCAAGTATTGGCTGAGCGAATTCCAGTTTGATGGTTTCCGTTTCGACGGCGTTACGTCGATGCTGTATTACAGCCACGGCCTGGGCGAAGCCTTCGGAGGTTACGGCGACTATTACAACGGCCACCAGGACGACAACGCCATCTGCTATCTGACGCTGGCCAACCAGCTGATACACGAGATGAAGCCGCAGGCCATCACCATCGCCGAGGAAGTGTCGGGGATGCCGGGCCTGGCCGCACCGTTTAAGGACGGCGGCTATGGGTTCGACTATCGCATGGCCATGAATATCCCCGACTACTGGATAAAGACCATCAAGGAGAAGCGGGATGAGGACTGGAAACCGAGCAGCATATTCTGGGAGGTGACCAACAGACGCGCCGACGAGCACAACATCTCGTATTGCGAAAGCCACGACCAGGCTTTGGTGGGCGACAAGACCATCATATTCCGCCTGATAGACGCCGACATATACTGGCATTTTAAGAAAGGCGACGAGAATGGCGTTGCGGAGCGCGGGATAGCCCTGCATAAGATGATACGTCTCGTCACGGCCTCGACGATAAACGGCGGCTACCTGAACTTTATGGGAAACGAGTTCGGACACCCTGAGTGGATCGACTTCCCGCGCGAAGGTAACGGGTGGAGCTACAAGTATGCACGGCGGCAATGGCATCTTGTGGACAACCACGATTTGTGCTACCACTACCTGGGCGATTTTGACCGGGCCATGCTGGAAGTTATCAAGAGCGAACGCAATTTCCAGAAGCTGCCCGTGCAGGAAATATGGCACAACGACGGCGACCAGATACTGGCATACAGCCGCGGCGACTTGGTGTTTGTCTTCAATTTCAGTCCGACGCGAAGCTATACCGACTATGGATTTATGGTGCCCGAGGGAGCATACAGCGTGGTGCTCAACACCGACGCCACCGAGTTTGGCGGGCATGGATTTGCCGACGATTCGGTATGCCATTTCACCAACTTCGACCCTCTGTTGAAGCGCGACGGAAAGGGATGGCTCCAATTGTACATCCCGGCGCGCTCGGCCGTTGTTTTACGTAAGAACAAAGATTGACCAGCACGAATGAAAGACAACATTCGCGAAAAGGAAACGCCCCGATGGGTACGTATATTTTCATGCGTGCTCTTCGGGGCGTACGCCTTTATATATATATATGCGTTCCAAGCCGATGCGCTGGCGCTGACCCAGCACATGCTTTCTTGCGGACAGACGCAATTTAACCCACCGGTGGGCTCCTGCGTAATCACCCTGCTGGCGTTGGGCCTGCAATGCTTGTCGCAGCGCCTGCTGCCGTTCGGCGGCGGGTTTTATCCGCTCTCTTTCATACCGTCGGCGGTTTTTCTTGTGCTGCTCACGGCCTTTACGCCCTCTGTGAGCCACGGCGCCATCGTTGCAGCCGCAGCGGCCCTCTTGGCATGGGTGGCATCCTACTTCCTTCTTGCCAGGCAGCGGAAGCAGACGTCAACACCCACGCCACGCCTGGTTTTATACAACGCCACGGTGGGCTGCCTGGTGGCTGTGTTCTTCTTTATCGGATTGGCCGGCCAGACCAACGACGTATGGCACTACGAACTGCGGACAGCCCGCTACCTGAACGAAGGGAAACACGACAAAGCACTATCCGTGGGCGAGCGTTCGCTGGCAACATCGCCAGTGCTCACCGCCCTGCGGGCTTTTGCCATGAGCCATGAGCCGGAAGGCCTCGGCGGGCACCTCTTTGAGCGGCCTTTGCCCGAGGGTGGGGCAGCGTTGCTCTATCTGGAAAGGGGCGACACGGCGCGCATGCTGTTTCCCCCCGACAGCCTGTATGCCTATCTGGGAAAAGCTCCGCGAGAGAACGAAGCTCCGCAACGCTATTTCGAGCGCGTGGCCAAGACGCACCGGAAATATGCTTACCGCACGTCGGCCCGCGACTATTGGCTGTGTTCTCTTTTGCTGGAAAAGCAGCTGGATCGGTTTGCCAGGGAGCTGCCGCTGTTTTACGAGGTGAGCGACAGCACCGACCTGCCGCGCTATTATGCCGAAGCGCTTATCCTTTACAACCGGCTCCGCACAAAGCCCGTCGTGCTATACAGCAACGCGGCTGTGGGGGCCAACTTCCGCGACTTCATGGAGATGGAAAAGCTGTATACCGACCCCACCGTGCGCCGCAATAAGCTGTGGCACACTTATGGTGAGACCTATTTCTGGTACTATCTGTACCATCCGTATCAAGGAACGGGGAAAAAAGAATAAACGCTAACTAATCGCCGAGAAATTGGCGATTTGTTTTTTCAGGCGGCGGAGCTGCGTCCAGACGACGTCGTTCTGCGGCAGTTTTTCGTAAGGGTCGTTGTTGATAAGCTCGCGGGCTGCTTCGCGGGCTTCGGCAAGCAGCGGCGAATCCTTAACAATGTTGGCTATTTTCAATTCGAAGGGCAGGCCGCTCTGCTGGGTGCCTTCGATGTCGCCGGGGCCACGCAGCCTCATGTCCTCCTCCGCAATTTCGAAGCCGTCGTTTGTTTCCACCATGACCGCCATTCTGCGTCGCGTGTTTTCGCTCAGTTGCCGCTTGGTGACCAGGATGCAATACGACTGCTCCGCACCGCGCCCCACGCGCCCCCGGAGCTGATGCAGCTGCGCCAGGCCGAAACGGTTGGCGTCCTCGATCACCATGACGGACGCATTGGGCACGTTTACGCCCACCTCGATGACCGTCGTGCTGACAAGGATGTTTGTGTGGTTGGCAGCAAACTCGCGCATGGCCTGCTCCTTTTCCGCAGGCTTCATGCGGCCATGGATTTTTCCGATGTGAAACTCGGGAAAAACTTTCAGCAGATGCTCGTAGCCCAGTTCCAGGTTTTTCAAGTCGCTCTTCTCGTTTTCCTCAATCAGCGGGAAAACGAAATAGACCTGGCGCCCGGCCTTTATCTCGTGGCGTATGCCGTCGTAAAGCCTGGCATGGTTTTCGGCATAATAGTGGAGCGTTTTCACCGGCTTGCGCCCGGGCGGAAGCTCGTCGATAACGGAGACGTCCAGGTCGCCATAGACCGTCATGGCCAAGGTGCGGGGTATCGGCGTGGCTGTCATCACAAGCACGTGGGGAGCTATTGTGTTTTTCGCCCAAAGGCGGGCACGCTGGCGCACGCCGAAGCGGTGCTGCTCGTCGATGACGGCCAGGCCTAGGTTGAGAAAGCTCACGGTGGGCTCTATCAGTGCGTGCGTGCCGACGAGCAACTTTATTTTGCCCGAAGCCAGGTCGTCCAGCACCCGTTTCCGCCTTGCTCCCGTGACGTTTCCCGTGAGCAGCGCCGCTTCGACGTCGAGTCCGTCCAACCAGCCCTGCACGGTTTTCAGGTGCTGCTCGGCCAAGATTTCGGTTGGCGCCATGATGCAGGCCTGAAAGCCGTTGTCGATGGCTATGAGGCAGGCCATGAAAGCCACCATGGTCTTTCCCGACCCCACGTCGCCTTGCAGCAGGCGGTTCATCTGGTGGCCCGACACCATGTCCTTTCTTATTTCCTTGATCACCCGTTTTTGTGCTCCCGTCAGCTCAAACGGCAACTTCTCCTTGTAAAAGCGCATAAAAGCCATCCCTACGCGCGGGAAGAGGAAGCCGGCGCGCGAGAGCTCACGGTCTTTGGCATAACGCAGGATGTCGAGCTGCAAGTAGAACAGCTCTTCAAACTTCAAGCGGCGCTGGGCTTCGGGCAGCACCGTGGCCGATTGGGGAAAGTGTATCTGCCGCAGAGCGGCCGGCAGGGAAACGAGGCGGTGCTTCGCCAGGAAGTAGGGCGGCAACGTCTCGGCCATTCTGTCCTTGACAACGTCGAAAACGCGGGCCACCAGTTCGCGGATGGTTTTCGACGTAAACCCGCTCCGCTTCATCCGGTCGGTGAGGTGGTAGGTCGACTGCAACCCGCGGTTCTGGCTTTCGCCCTCCTTCACCACCTCCAACTCGGGGTGGGGGAAAGAGAAGCGCCCGTTGAACGACGTGGGCTTGCCCAGCAGCAGATACGTCTGATTGACCTTCAGCGTCTTTTCCACGTATTTGATGCCCGCAAACCATACCAGCTCGACGTAGCCCGTACCGTCTGTAAACACAGCTTTGAGCCGTTTCTTCCGTCCTTCGCCCTCGGTGGCGAAATCGAGGATATGCCCCCTCAGCTGGACGTAGGGCATATCCTCTTGCAGTTGCGAAACGGTGTAGACAACCGACCGGTCGATGTATTTGTAGGGGTAAAAGTAGAGCAGGTCGCCAAACGTCGCCACGCCCGCCTCGTCGCGCAGCACGGCTGCCCGCGCCGGCCCCACGCCTTTCAGAAACTTGACGTCCTGCGCCAGCACGTCGCCACCGGCAGCCGGGCGTGGCGGCAGCCTGTCATTCGTGTCGGAAGCACATGTCATTTTGCAGCGCCTCTATTTTCGCGGCATCCACAAATTTTCCTCCGATGGCCATGGCAAAGGCAACGGCCGCCGCCGGTCCGCGGCCTGTGACGATGTGGCCGTCGCAAGCCACCATCTCGCCGGTGCATTCAGCGCCCGCCAAATATTTTTCAAATCCCGGGTAGCACGTGGCACGTCGGCCTTCGAGCAGACCGTTGCGCCCCAGGATCATCGGCGCCGCGCAGATGGCCGCGATGAGCGTGCCCCGCTCGTTGTGTTGCAAGAGCTCTTTTCGCAGCCCTTCGTGCCGAAACAGATTAGAGGCACCGGGCATGCCTCCCGGTAAGATGAGCCCCTGGCTCTCGTCGATGTCGTTCTTTCTGAAAAGGGCGTCGGCCATCACGGGGATGCCGTGGGCGCCGCGTATCAGCCGGGCACCCGTTATGGTGATTGTTTTCACTTCGAGCCCCAAACGTCTCAGGATGTCCAAGGTCGTTATGGCCTCAATCTCCTCGAAGCCATTGGCTAAAAACATGTGTAGCATATATCGCGTTTTTGGAAAGGATGTGTTCGGGTAAAGCCCGCGTCTATGCAAGGCAGGCGCGGTAGCTGCGTATGGTTTCCTTCAAGCCCAGATAAAGAGCGTCGCAGATAAGAGCATGCCCGATGCTCACCTCGTCGGCCCAGGGGATGGCCCGGTGAAAGAAAGCCAAGTTGTCCAGGCTGAGGTCGTGGCCGGCGTTGACGCCCAGCCCCAGCTCGCGGCAGCGGGCAGCCGTCTGGGCAAACGGGGCAATGGCCCCCTCGCGGTCGGCAGCGTAGGCAGCGGCATAGGGCCCCGTGTAGAGCTCTATGCGGTCAGCCCCGATGCGCGCGGCCCCTTCGGCCATGTGCACGTCGGCCGCAATGAAAATGGAAACGCGTATGCCGGCGGCGTGGAGGCGCTCCGTCGTTTCGCGCAGAAAAGCCTCGCTGGCCCACGTGTCCCAGCCGTGGTCCGACGTCAGTTGCGACGCGGCGTCGGGCACCAGCGTCACCTGCGTGGGGCCGACCTTGGTCACCAAGTCCATAAACGACGGAGAGGGATAGCCCTCGATGTTAAATTCCGTCCGAACGAGCTGGCCGAGCCTCACCACGTCGTCGTATCTGATATGGCGGCCGTCGGGGCGCGGATGAACCGTTATGCCCTGTGCACCAAAGCTTTCGCAATCGGCCGCAACGGCCAGCACGTCGGGCACGCGGCCGCCCCGGGCATTGCGCAGGGTGGCTATTTTGTTGATGTTTACGCTCAGATGTGTCATATATGGCTACTTTTGTTAGGTTCGACGGCCGCCCCTCAAAAGGAGAGAGAAAATGCGCAGCTCCCCGATGTGCCGACGCAGCTACGCGCCAGCCCGGTTGTTTTTGAGAGCAGCCGTTGTAGCGGGCGAAGTTACAAAAAAAATCACACTCCGGCTTAGCCTGGAAAATCCACAGCTTGTTGACCCCGTCGGCCAGGATTCATACGAGGCGTATGCAGATTTCTTTCGGAGGGTCAGCGGCGTTCAATTAATCGTGGCATAGCAATGATTACAACCTTTACAAGAAATTTCCATACATAGAAACTGAATGGGATGGGCAAGTATGTGTGGCAAGTATGTGCCACGATGGAAAAGCTGCTGGATTATGTTGCTAAGAATTATTCATCTTTCTTTTATCCTTGAAAATCGAAACGTCTATGAATATGATGGACTGACTCCGTCAGACGGAACCAGCCCCTCATTATAAGTACACTCAGTTTGGAAATTTTAATATTCCTTATCGCAAAGTCAATCCACTTTGATTCATATTTTAATGTTTACGTCTTTATTTGCCTGACCATGGTATTGATTGTCGTAAACTTTAATCAAGATTTTTCTCCATTCCCCATTGCCCACTTCGAGCATATAATCCAAAAAACTGGCTATTTCACCGATAGTATCCAAAAGGTCAGCATCTTTCATTCGAGGATGTTGCTTTAATAACGAAATCTGTTTCCAGCCATCCATTATCTTGCTGAGTGAGACACCGTTAGATTCCACATTTCCGAACAAACTCTGGACCGTTTCAAAATCAAAATTTTGAAGGAATTTCCACAGTTCTGTTGACAACGCCATGCTCATTTCATCTGTTACGGCAACTTCACTGCCATGCGATTGATAAAAAGCAAGCCCCTCACTTATCTCTTCTGATTTCTGCCTTATTGGGTCAAATGCTTGGCTGGCATCATTGGCATACATTATTGTCCAATATATCGCATTAAGGGCACCCTTTCTTTCAGTATTTTGCCACAAGAACTTGTAAATTTCCAAGTCCAGGTCACACCACTTTTTATAGAGTGGTTTCAAGTATTCATTTTGCAAAGCCAGAGGTTCATCAACATCGGCATAAAGTTTTCCGTCATATATGAAATGTCTGGCATCAATTTCCCTGGACTTGATTTGTTCCAAGAGGCGAAAGTCATTAAAGCCTTGGTTATATTCCAAAATCAAGTTTCTGTTAGCCTCTGTAAACGGATTTTCCACGTGTTCGGTCTTTACCTTGTTCTCATTAGGAAAAGCGAAGCTGTGTATTCTTTTGTTTATGAATGTCGACAGGAAATAGTGTCCCAGTTGTTCTCCATAGTGGTTTGAAAAAGACTCTTCGAAATCTTTCTGGCTCATGGCCGATAGCTTTTTCAAGTCGACTGGCTGTTGCAGATTGGCGGCAATGAAACATTGGCGCATTTCTCCAACGGCGTTAAGCATTTTCAGCCCAACCAAGTCGGCAGGGTCATCAGTGTAAGTGGTTTCGTTGACGTTGACATATTGCCGAGCGTTGTCTATTCGTTCCGACAGCGAGGGATGAGTGTTCCATCCGTCCACAATGGAAATTTTAGAGAGGTACTTGGCGCTGTCTCCAATGAGGCCATCCAGCGACGTGTCTTTTTCCACAGTCAGCTTGTCGCTATTTGAAAGCTGGCCGTAAACGAAAATGTATGTTTGCCAAAATTCCGGCATATAGTGTCCTTGTGTCAACGTGTCAGCTATCACTTTTTCGTATGTTGAATATCTGTCCGATAATGTTTCGAGCTTGCACAGTGACGAAATGAACGGTCTTGCCCCCACAACCTTGCAGGCCACGGTGTCAGCCTCGAACTCCATGTACCTGGACAGGCTTCTGTTTTCTTTCTCTATCCAATTGTAAAAAGAAATCGTTTTCTTCGTAATGAAAGAGATGGGGTAAACTGCCAGATGCTGATACCATTTGTAATCTTCTTGGCTTCTCGCTATTGCGTCTTTTTGTAACTGCTCCCTTGCATGGTCTATCATGGCACGGATAATCAGCATCAAGCGGTATGTAAGGGTGCCGAAACGCATGGACTGTTGGGAGAAATGCCCGAATTCATGGCTTAGGATGGCCTTCACTTCAGATGAGTTCATTCCGTGGAGCAGTCCTATTCCGACCATTAGGTTTCTTCCTGTGGGAAGGAAAATAGACCAGATGCTTGCCTTGTCATAGAAAACGCAGGCATTCACTTCTGGCGACAGATAGACGTGTTTGGGCATCTTGTTGCCAGTGGCATGTGCTACATTCTTAATCATCGAAAAGAGGCAGGGACAGTCGTTTTCGTCTATTTCAAACCTGTTTTCGTTTGATGTCTTAGGCGAGAAGAACAGCGGCTTTATCAGGTAGAAGCCAACTTGTATGCAGAACCACCACATGGCGGCCAAGGCTATCACTCCTACAATCAATAGCCTAACGTTTATCATCTCCAATCCTCCAAGGAAATCAGGCATTGAAATTGTCACTAAGGCGGCACCTACAAGAAGTAAAAAACCGATTACCATCAACGCCACATAATAAATGAGGAACAATATCACCCTTATCAGTACAACTGTTCCCTCTTTCTTTATTTTATTACTTATAATTTCCGCCCTCATCTTGTATTTAATATCGATTACTCATAAAACGTTTTTATGATATTAGTATTTTTTATTTCTTTTATAGCCCCAATAGCATTGATTCGTACCTTAAATACTTCATGACATTCTTTACAACAGTATTGATGCCATGATTTGCCCATAGCTAAATTCACACCTAAAATACCGGGAACCCCGGTTGCCATTTGAAGAAGTGTACCTCCTACTAAACTTGCTGCCGTTTCAATACCACGAGAAAACTTGCCGTTAGTAGTTTTAGATGTGTTATAACTGCCACAATAAGGGCATTGAACAATTGTTGCCATAATAATTTTCTTTTTAATTCGTTTATTTACTATCTTTAGATACCACAAAAGTTAATTTTGTAAATGGTAGTCTACAACTTTTTTTCAATTTCGTCTTTCAACTTGAGCAAGTTCGCATAATCATATTTGCAACAAGTGAGGCGAGATGTTATATCCTCAGCGATAGCACGCTTATCTGGATGCTTATCTGGATGTGCCTTGACAACCAAATCTTTATACAACTTCCTAGCCTTTACCATTCCGGCTACTACATTTTTACTCTCGTTTGATTTAATCAAACGTTTAAACTTTATTCGATTGATGAGACGATACAATATATTCATTTGATAAAGTATTGATTGAGATTCGCGAAATGCTTTAATTCATAATACTGAGATTTACCTGTGGTTTTCCCTTTTATGACAAGCGTATCAAATCCTAAGGCCATAAGTTGTCGGACGAAGGCTACGTTTTCTGTTATGTATTGAGATAATTCCTTCATCTCTGAATCCATAAGCGACATATCATTTTCAATAGTTATCTTGAACCCACTACGGAACCATAATGCACTCATTTCATGAGCATATTCACTTTTCCCTTGTGAAATAGATACTTTACACATTCTTCCAAACTCACCACTTGTAAAATACTCCTTAAACGCGGCATTCATTTGATTAATAATTCTCATTCTCTCAAATGACCCATCAAGCAATGAATTGATAAGGTTGTTTATAAAATCTTTAATAGCCATAATGATATAGTTGTTTATATGTTGGACTCCAATATTGGAATTCATTCTTATATACCCAAAACTATATATATGTAAATGCAAACAGCAAGAGAATTTTCCATATATAAATGAAAATACTCCTGCTGTTCAATCAGATACAGACCTATAAAAAATTAAAGGTCATTGATTTTTTTAATTAGTTCTTGGGCGGGAAGAGTGATTTCTGAATATCCCTCATTACGTTTTATCATATCTTTTAGCAATATAAGAGGCTTTTCACGATTCCCGTCTTTAAGGTAAGCAATAGCAAGATTCCATGCGATATCATCCACATAGTTATTATATAATGACTCCTCACTAAGAGCCTCTTCATAAACAGGTTCCAACTCTTTAATTGCAGCCGAAATCTTAATGCCATTTTTTACATTTGAAAAAAGCGTCAAAAGTTTTGATTCTATTTCTATATTTGCGTTATCTCCTCTATGACCTCCTTCAAGATTTATGTCAGCCACATAAGCATAGTATTCCGCATTACCTAACGATACCATTTGTTGATAATTGTAATATTTATAACCGCCAAAAGCCAAAGTACAAGCAACGCAAGCAGCGATGCCATATTTCATAGCCTTTGGAAATAACGAAATCAAAGTAGTTTTAATTCCTATGAGTTTTTTAAACTCAGCCTTGCTTAATCCTTTTATTTGATTCACAATTTGTTGGTCATGCTCAATACCAACTTTATCCATAGATTTTATCATTAATGCAATAATGCGGGCACGTTCCTTCTTCTCTACATCTGAAGATAATTCAGACATAAATGCAATTGCTTCTTCTTCAGACATCTGATTACGAAGAAATTTGTCAACTTGCTGGTCGAAATACACATAATCTTTATTCATACATTAATTCTTTTATTACATCGCTATAATTATCTTTCAGTCTACTCATACATTGACTCTTCTTTGTCTTGACAGAATTTGCATTACTGAAATTTATAATCTTAGCTATTTCTTCCATACTCATCTCATCATAATAATATGCCCAAAGAATCTGGTTACAAGGAGTAGGTAACGATTTGATTATTTTTTCCATCGCCTGCTGTTGTCCGATTGAGAATCCACCATCTAGCCCTATTAGAGTATCAATTTTATTAGCATTATAAGAAGCGTCATCCGCTGAATCTGTAGGTTTAGCGTCACGTATCTTTTTTAGTGCTTGAAACATACACACTTTTGTAAAATAAGTGCTGGCCTTTGAGGTCAATGATACTAATTTTCCGGCATGTATGTTTTCATACATGGCAAGGCATGAGTCTTGATACACATCCTCCGCAGCTTCTAATGAAAGAGAATAATTCTTGCGAAGAAAAGCTATGCTTTTTTCTGCATATGAGCAAAAAAGATGTTTAGCTCTTTGTCGTTGTGTAAAATATCATCTTTTTCGGTCTGCATATTATTTAGATGTTTCTATTACTATATTTTGCTTACGTAAACGTCTGTCATTAGTTATACCTGATTTAACATTCTCAATCCACTTATTGGTTCTGTCTATTTTAATGTTTTGCATGGTCTGAGCGATGTAATAAGAAAGAGAGCCATACCATGTGCCAGTGTTCCTATCGCGTACTTCCTTATTCTGTTGATAAGAACGACAAGCTTCTATAAATGTTACAGGGGATTGTCCCGGTTGAGATGGTATATGAAAATAATCATTGGTTTCCCGTGTACGGTCAGGCGTATATAATTTACCGGAACGAGTAAACCCATCTCGAACACCTCGTATATGTTCATCATCGCCACGTGAAGCAGTCCCACTATGACAAGCATCAAGTACAACATACAACTGGCCTTTTGTTCCAATTTTAGAACGGATCTCATTAAAATACTTTTCAAGAGTGTCGTCAAGCAAATGTTTTTTGCCTTCATACACTCCCTTTTGAAATTTCATCTGGGCATCGACAGGAATAAGAGCTTCATCCCAGCCATCTGCCTCATCGCCATTTAGGTCTTCAATAGGTTGACCATGCATAGAAAAATGGACATAGACCAAGTCGCCTTTTTTACAGCTCTTGACCAACTTGTTAAGTGATTTTACAATCGCCGAGTACGTGGCTTGGCCGTCAACAAGAGTTGTTGTCTTGAACCCTTGCTTTGTAAACAATGGACAGAGCAACTTGATATCATTGGCTCCACTGATGTTAGCCCACTTGTTAGGATCTTCTTTTGGGTTCCCGTAGTCCGAAATGCCTATCAGCAACGCGCGTTTCTGCTGTGCGAAAGCCAATTGGTTCACACACATGAGGCATGCGACCATACAAATTAAAAATAATTTTTCAAATGCTTTCATATTGTAATTTAATTTAAACCGTCTAACAAGATGAATGCCGCCCAGTATTCTGGGGACGAATATTCCTTGTCGGAACGTAGTTCCAACTGTGCTTGGCGCAACGCTTCACGTTTTGTCTTTCCGCTCAGGAAATATTTGTAAAACTTAGTCATAAGCAGGCATGTGGCCTTATCATTTACTTTCCAGAGCGACATGAGCAGAGTGTTAGCACCGGCCAACTTGAATCCGCGCTGCAATCCGAAGACTCCCTCACCCGTAGTCTCACCAAGGCCGCTTTGGCAGGCAGACATCACAACCATGTCAATATCGCCAAGATTCATCGAAGACAATTCTTTAGCAGTAAGCACGCCGTCGTCTACATCGGCAGGTAATTGTTCACCGGCAAGCCCGACGTTAGCACCACTAAAAATCAATCCTGAACGCAGTAAAGATTCGTCCTCAATGTTGAGCTGGTTAAGGTCCACACCGGCAAGGAAACTTACATAGTTGCGCTTTTCAACATCTTCTTCGCTCCAAAAGAAGCCATGCGTTGCCAAATGGATAATATCCACACGCTTCTCAGCCAACGCGCGGAACGCTTCTTCAGTGCCTGAGGCACCTGTGATGATTTGGCATTTTTTGTTTTTGGCCAGCTTAAAGTCTTCTGCTATCGAGTCTACTTCTTCTCTTGTATAAGGCAAGTTTTCAACCCCATAGCGAAAATTCTCCATCTCCACTGCTCTAGACGCATTTTCAGTGTGATAGTCACCTGCCCGGCTTTCAGCTATTAGCTGATCCCGGTTAAGATCATAACTCAAGCCGCCAAACAGCACTGCCGAATTGGTTGCCTCAGGATTTTGCGCTAGAGCCAGCTCTCGGGTTGACGAGAGTCTGAATATCTTGTATTTGTCACAAATGCGGCTGCTGTCTGGCATCAGTGCATATTCGACCGCTATTTTGTGAAGTTCCCTATCGGCAGAAAAGTAAATGGTGTTCACGCCATTTAATTCCTTTTCCAAAGGATGCCAAATTAGTTGATATATCAAATCTTTTTCATACAGGTCTGAATTTTCGCAGCTATCCAATGAACTTTCCGTATAGAGCGGTACAATGTGTGGCGTTACATAACCTTTTTTCAAAATAACGGCGCAATATCTCGGCTCACCACCTATTTTTTGGACGGTATCACTTAGCTGTACGATTGGTATGTTGTAAAACTCTATTGCTATATCGTCGTCTTTTAGGCTGTTGCGTACATGTTCCCACTTGATTGCATTGCTCCTTGTGAACACTCCATACGATGCCGCGCTACGTGAAAGGGCCTTGTCCAACCGCTCGATTTCCTTTGACATTCCTATGCGCTTAAGCGAGTCGCTCTCGTGCATGATCTGTTGGCGTAAAAGAACCATTCGGTCATAATTACTTATGGCCAAAGAGTCGCCAGACGCCATGATTGCGTTTTTCACGTTGTTAGCCGTGCGCAAGAGCAAACCCTTTGTTGTCAGTATGTTGTCATAAATTTTTCCATATTGGTTTTCGTCGCCGGTTTCATATAACATAAGATTTAAAAGAGGCAGGTAATATTCAAAATGCTTATAGAAGTTGGTCCGTTCTTCTTGTGACAGAAAAGCAAAATTGTATGCGAAGCTTTGTTTGAGGCTTTCCGATGTTTTTGTCGCTATGTCAACACTTTGGTTTGAATGCGCCAGCCATAAGGCCAAGGCATAATTGAACAATATTTCATTTCTCTCATAGTCCCTTTGACAAAGGGAAGACGCCTTCTCAAAGTAAGGCAAGGCTTCTTCAACTCTTGACTGAGCTAAATATAATGTTGCAAGGTTATTATAAGCCAACCCATTAGGTTCTCCAATTTTCTCGCTCAAAGCTATACTTTCTTTGATGCACATAACGGCATCGTCCCAAAAGCCTGCCTGCTGATAGATTGCTGCGGCATTTGAAAGTATCTGTATGTATGGTTTGCGTTGAAATGTCAAGTTCGTTTGGTTGTCAAAGTCGTTAGTAAGCGCCACCCCTGTTATCGAAGACAATAAAGATACACCTTGTTTTACTTCTTCAGTGATTTCACGCCCGATGCCATTGCGCAGGTATTTTATGGCAACGTCAATTAGCAACTTTGCAATATGTATGTTATTGAGACCAGACTCAACAATGGCGCAATTAGACAGACATCTGACATAATCATAGCCAAAATCCATGTTTTTCTCATACAGTCGTTTGCTTAAAGTCAAATAATCCTTTGCTTTTTGATAATTATGGACTTGGTAATATAACACTCCCAATCCGTCGCATATGTTGCGATACGCTTCAATGTCTTGCGCGTTTTCCTCGTCAAGCCTGGCCAATGTTTTTAGATATAAATTTTCGGCTTCTCTCAGTTTTCCCACGGCAACGTAACTATTGCATAAACGTTGTATATATGGTGCAAGTTCCTTGAACGACTGTGAGGCCGGCCATTGGTTGATTACTTGCTCCAAGATGGGTATGGCGGCAATGTGGTTATCTGACATAACATATTCCATTGCTTTTTGGATAAGAACCAAATTGTCATCTTTTCCTGATTGTAAAGTTTCTATATCTGACAGAATCGAGGCATAAACTTCTGTACTATTCAAACCATATTTTTCGTATATGACTTTAGCTTTTTGCGTCTTCTCAAGGACCGCCTTTTTAGATGAATGGGAGTAGAACTCACAGACAGCCTCCCAATAATAGCAAATCAATAAGTTAGAATTTAATGCAAGTCCCATTTCATCGCCATGCTTATCAAAAACAGCGGTCACATTGCGCAAATACGGCAAGGCTGTCTTGTATTCTTCCAACACATAATACCTGGTGCCTAAAGCAAAGTTGTAAAGCCATACGTCTATTTCGTTGTCCATGTCGAAACTATCCTTATGGGACAAGATATAGTCAATGGCTGTCTTGTTATCCCAAACGTCTTTGTTCTTTACGAGCTCGTTGGCTACAGCAAGACACGACTCTGTTTGGCTAAACACCGGCAAACAGGACAAAATGAAAATAATAAATATGCAGCTGTATTTTCTCATAGCCTTACTTTTATTGCATGTTCCACTTCTTCCAAATATTTCTCTGTCAGCTCCAACGCTTTCCCTGAGAATTTTATCTGCAAGTTCTTAGCCTGCGTTAGCTGCTCTTTTGCTTCGTCATACTTGCCTTCTAACTGGGCAAGTCGTCCTTTATTGTGAAGTAATGTACCATATTCCAATGATTCCTTTGAGTAAGAATGCAGAAGTATTTTTTCTGCTGTAGCTTGCATCTTATGGCATTCTTTGTATTTGCCGGCGTTCATATAAATTACTCCCAGGCTGTTGTAGGCCCATCCACGTTTAACATCATCAGACGCACAACCATGCGCGTCCAACCACCGTAATTGTTCCTTGAGATACCGCTCGGCGGCAGGCCCGTTTTTTCTTTTAATGTTGTAGTCGGCAAGGTTCATAAGTACAAACCAATGCAGTGTGTCCTGTCCTCCGCTAAGTTGGGACGAGACGGGGTATATCTCTTCACAAATCTTGTTACTGTCCTCATAGCGCTGTATCATTATCAGGATATTTGCAAGCTGCAATGATGTTACGCCCCACGCATAATCTTTTTTCACATAAGCCTTCCTGACTTGCTCCAGACTGTCTATTTGATTGTATGTCCGCAAAAAGAAATTCATGTGTTTCCCCATTTCCTCAACTTTTTTTACATCACCAGAGTTGGACCTGTCGTAATTTTCTAAAAGATATTCATAGTATTTTGCGGCACTTTTCATATCATGATATATGTTTATAAACGAGGCAATTATTTCACTAACGTCTGATACAAAATAAGATTTACCTTCACCTTGGAACATCACACGCTTTTTCGTTTTGAGCAACTTGTCTATTTGCTTTATATCTCCAATTGAAGTATAACATAATAAATACCCACGGTACAATGGCTGCATCCATTCTTCCCCTTCTGTACCACATTGCTTGAAAATCGCCTTAGCTTTGTCCAATAAGGCGATGCCTTCATTTGCCTTATTTTCTTTATACAATGATATCGCTTGGTTGAATAAGTCACAAGCATTTTCAAATGATCCTTCATAATCAAGAGGCTTATCCCCGCTCAGGTAATGTGCCATGTCAAAGTAACCATTTGCTTCATAGATACTTGCAGCATTATCCCGCAGTTCTTTAATGTACGTCTTAAGAGGCTCTACATTGGCGTCCAAATATGGCAAAGCCTTGACAAGTCCCTCTTCATACCACAGTAAGGCATCATCATCCTTACCAGCTCTTTCCCTGTTTTCGCCTATGGCTTTGATTATTTCAAAGTATGCAAAGATATTATTCTGTATGCCTAATTTCGTTTCACAGAGTTCTTTGGCTTTTACTAAGTAATTGTAACTTTCTTCAGGCTGATCGTTCTCCATGGCATACCACGCTGCCAAATAATAGTAGTCAAAGAGTGTGCTATCTGCCATTTGTGCAATGTCTTCCTGAGTAATTTGCAGAAACAGCTTCTTGCATGCTTTCACATCCTTTGCAACTAAAACGTCGTTAAGCCGTTGAGCTATGCTTTTTTGTGCATAAAGACCACATGCATAAAACACCAATATAAGAACAAACATATATCGGCGTAATATGCATGAGGACGTCGGTAAACCATGATTACCCATCGTGTTGTTTTTAATTATCAAAATCATGGTTGATTACAACCATGGTATCAATTCGTTAATATTACATAGTTGTTATAAACTGGACCTCGATTAACTATTTTAACAATGAAACGGCCCGTCCAAGCTGGAACCCAGCATACATAACAGTCATCAGTATAGTCTGTGTCGGAAGCTATAAGATTTCCATTTGAATCATAGACATATAAATCAAGATCTGTATCTCCATCACCCGATACCAATATCTCTGCAAGTACGTTTGCTATAAAACTGATTTGATATGTATCTGTACTATTTCCATTTACAGCATCATAATGACGAGATGGACCATTTACAGCTCCGCGCTGCGCTCCTTTGGCCTCCGCATCGATGTTATCTATCAAGGCCAACAGGTTTTCGTCGCCGTCAGCAAACTTCTTGGCATCGGCCAGCACAGTGTCATAATCAAATGAAACTTTGGCTTTTTTCCCGTCTGTCTTGCTTTCATCCACCTCACTCCCTTCTCGGGTTGTGTTTAGTGGTTGTGTCGGATTCTCGGAAAAAATCTGAAGTGCGTCGATCAATGCCAAAGTTGACTTGTTGGCATACCCATAACGGAGTAGGTCATTGGCAAGCCTGACTGCGGCTAATGACTCAGAACTTTCACCTTTAAGTTCCGGCTTTTCTTTGATTGTTTGAGCCATAGCACCAATAGCCAGAACAAACATGCTCGCAAATAAAACTAACTTTTTCATTTTTCGTTGAATTTAAAATGATTATTATTTTGTAAGGATTAAGACAACATAATCTTCATACTCCTTTATTAATTCAGTCAATGACGGTTTTGCTACAGAAATAGATGTATTTTCCCCTAAACTAATTTCTTGTGGACAAGCCTCCATCAGACTTTTCAAATAAGATGCCTTGATGGCATAATTGACATTTTCGGACTTGAAATAATCACGATTTAATCCTGAACTTGTTATGCCAACAACATTTCCGTCCATATCAAATAGTGGACCTCCACTATTTCCCGGTTGTATGGGAACAGTAATCTGGTACACTCTTACATCACCTTGTATTCCACTCTTAGAGCTAATTTTTCCATCCGTAAATTTAACCTCAGTTCCCATAACATCAGCCATAGGATATCCCATTGCAAATACAGTACTGCCAGTGTCTTTGGTACGGGACAGAAGACCATACGGAATAGCCGACATGGCTTTAAACGCATTATCATCGATTTTTATAATTGCCAAATCATTCTGTTGGTCTGTAATCACAACTGTAGCAGGATGTGATTCGATTTGACCATTACGGGTAAAGTTGACTTGAATGGTATTTGCCCCATCTATAACGTGATAATTTGTGGCAATATATCCTTGCGGGCTCAAAAAGAATCCTGTCCCATTGCCTTTCCAAGCATTTGGATCACTTTTTTCTTCAGGTAAATATTCTTGTGGTATATTTTGAGGATTTACGACTTCCTGCACTACTAATTGTGCTGCATCAATTATGATTGCTTGCGATGAAGGATTATATAAAGACACTCCACATAAAGAGCCATCATAGTATATACGGCCTACTTCTTTTACAGGTTCTCCATTAATACATAATGTGATTTTATCACCGGAATTTATGACCATTAACTGATTAACATCAGGTTTGATGTAATTTGATATTTGCCAATCGTCACTTTGAACAGTAACGCCATTTTTTCTGTAAGTAAATTGATATTTGTTTCCTGCGATTGAAAAAGCACAAGTGTTATCCCAATCCTTGAATCCGAATAAAAAGGTTACAATTCCTTGCCCTGGATTACGTTGGTTTGTAACTACTCCTATCATATTTTCACTCATAGGTGAAAAACCTGTATAAATGCCACCTGATATAGTTCTTTCAGGTGAAGCTTGCATCGATATTGATTCTGCATCATTAACCTGGACAACGCCATTTTGACCTTGGAATTCCCAAGCTTCATGATTACGAATGAAATTTTCATTATATACGAGGAAAACCATTCCATCTTCGGTTAATTGTAAATATTTGTTGTTATGAAGCAGTCCATGTTCAAACTTACTTACTGTAGCAATTTTACCATTCTGATAATATTGCAGCGCATCACCATTAGGAGTTCCGAAATCGAACATAGCTTCAGACTCAACAGCCCCATTTTGATAATATGATATAACTGGCCCATTGAGCTGGTTATTATAATATTGTTGTTTCCGCTCAATTTGTCCGTTTTTATAGTAGAATATCTGTTTGCCTTCTAAAAAAGTACGATTTTCATCATTATAATCTATATAAATAGGATACTGTTCGGATTGAATCTCGCCTGTAATATAGTAATCTTTAACTGCACCTTTTGGACGGTTAGGGGCTTCATAAGTAACTAGTCTATAATAAGCAGCTTGTTTGGGTTGGCAACGATTCCAATTTTCATCAAAATATTCAGTGACACGCTGTCCAATTTTAGGAGAATAGCTTGACTTAGATTCTTGTATTTGTTCCACCGGCATTCCTTTTTGAATAAAAGTAACCACGCCGTCATAGTTGGTAAATTTGCCTGTATAAGGAGCATCGTCTGTCATAATCCCTACAAAGGTCGCACCATTTGCATAGTGCAAAGTGCCTTTTCCATACATTCGATAATTGATAAATTCTCCTTCATATGAATGACCATCTTCCGTCGTCATAGTTCCATTTCCAGTCAATTGTCCTTTGACGAATGTACCAGTTTTAACCGAGCCATCTGCATGAGTAAATGTGCCTTTTCCTTCGCGAATGCCGTTTTTATATGAACCTTCGTATTTGGATTCGAACTCACCATTTTTATACTTTATTGCAATTCCATTGCCATTGGCTTTCCCATTTTTTGAGGGACCAGTCCATTCAAAAGAAACTCCATCAGAATAGTAAGGGTCAAGTAATTGTACATTATTCCCACAATTTACCCACTTACTTTCCAGAGTGTAAGTCTGAGCTCCAATGAAATTACATAAGAGCAAAGCAAAAATCAATAATAATAATTTCTTTCTCATATTGGGTGCTATTACATTTGTTTATACCATAAAGAAGTCAAAGGTTAATGACAGTCCTGTTTTTTAAAAGAGTATATCCGTAACAATGATATGTCTTAGCGACATTACAGAGAAATAGCAATGTTTCAAGCCTTCATTTATTTGATTTTCGGGCCATAAGATTGATTTAGTATTATTAAAATCCATACATCAATACCCTATATCCGTGTCGGGCACAACTTTATCTGGTTCTCCAATTCCTAATAACTTCTTTTTCATAATACGTTGAAGCGTGGAACTGCAATGCTCCACATCTTTAAGTTGACGGTCCTGAGAAAACCTTGTGTACAGATGTAGTAATAGCAGCCCACGCTATAGCGTGAGAACCACTATGCTATCCTTGTACACGTTTGAAAGTTTCTCAGGTTTTCAACTTACAAGATAAGCATAACGCTTCTTCTTTTTCTCTTATGTCTTGGAAAGAGTTACCTCTATCCGATTACAAAAGTAACCAAAATCTTTGATAATATCTTAATGATGAATGATTTTCTTTGCTTTTATTTCAAATGAGGATAGTTCCTTTATTTCTTTCTCTGAAAATTACCGACCCACGCCTCACGGCGCAGGCCGGTACACTGACATTACTTGGAACTTATGCCGTTGATTTCGCCTCCAAGAAGCGGTAAGCATTGTCATTGACGAGCTTTATTATCCGGTCATGGAACTCGGTGTTGGAGTTGCATATGCCACGACTCTGTACCACTTTTCCTTGCTTAATTGGAAAAGCCACGCGACTTTGACCCTTTTGGCCAAACAGGATTTGCCCACCTTTGGCTACAATATGATTGCCCCTTTAAAGTCCTGGTGTTGGGGGTCAATTTTATTTTACCCTTTTAAAATTTCCCGTTTTTCTTAGACCTTAACTTTCGCATACTTTCACCATATAACTCTATGGTATG